>Ga0209611_10005609_pt1 | contig 20923 bp, 16 predicted proteins | sample S1TSphgellanicum_3_FD_187693 | JGI IMG/M metagenome (GOLD analysis project Ga0209611, IMG submission 187693) | Host-associated microbial communities from peat moss isolated from Minnesota, USA - S1T2_Fc - Sphagnum magellanicum MG (SPAdes) (version 2) | ecosystem: Host-associated > Plants > Peat...
GGGGGGGGAGGTATATTGTGTTATAGGAGCATACTTTATTCCATGGTTGTGAAAGGGGCCTAGGAAGGGGAACATTTTATTATACAAAGCCAAAATACAAAACGAAAATGCCTACAAATTCAAAAGGCATACATAAAAAGACTAAGGATGCATGCAAATAGGCCCCCCCTATGAATGATGCCCTTTGTATGCCATATGCACTTTGAAACCCATATGCAAAAAAACCCTATTCAAAACGAAAAAAAAAGTGAAGAAAGAAGGCATGAAAGGAGAGTGATGGAGAAGAAAGTGGAAACCTACATGGACAGTTTTTAAAACTAACTTAGAATATCAAGTTAGAAATCAAACTTCACATGGACCATAATGTGAACTATTTTTAGCTCCATTATAATATGTTACCTTGGCAAAGTCTTTTAGCACTTTACATTATACTTTGCAACTAGTTCTCACACAAATGTTTTCTAAATTTCCATGGGACGACCTTTGGATCTATTTTTAGGGCTCTTGGCATTTTGATGGTCAATGTTGTCCCTCACCATAGTGTAAAGGCCCCAGGGGCTTGAGGATTTAGAAGAAAGGCCTCTTGGATATACATTGCACATTTCCTTTAAAAAATAATTCACATTCATGTACGTGTGTTTTTAAATTCTTTCACAACAAATCTCATGGGCCTAATCTTACTAACTAATTAACATTCATTGCATTCCATCATTAAGTATTTCCTAAATAAATTTAGGTTACTTATGTTGAACAATGTTTTTATTCTCAATTGTTTGATGTAGCCAAAATGATGATGATCATCTATAGGAAGATTTAGTCAAATTTTGCTACAATTTAAATATGAGAGATATTTGAAAATGTAGATTCTTCTATATTTTTTGTTACATACTTGAATCATGTATAAATCCAACAATTTTTTTAAAAAATTGGTCGATTTCTTGCTAATAAAATCTTAAGAGCACTTGATTTTAGCACTTTTAATTTTTAATATAGCTTTCTAGCTATATGTAGCCATTAAAAAAAAAGGCCAATGCCAAAAAAAATTCAACTTATCTCATCCAATGTCCTATTTTCATTGAAGTGTACAAACTCCCTTTTTTTTCATGTATTTTTTAGTTTAAAAAAAATTGTCCTTCACAAGAACTCACTACACTTTGCAAACTAAATTATCTCTTTAACAATAAAAAGTTTGAACATTCTTCCAAATCCTTAATTTTTTCCTCAATGAGGAAGCTTGGATAAGGTAATAGATAGAATGTCAAATATTTGACATTAGGATTTCCAAACAAATGGCAACTACTTCCTTGTAAGCTTGTTCACTCATTATATATCTTCACAAAATTTCAATGGGACATCAAATGATTCCAAGAAACACTCAACATTGGTTGGGATTTTCACTCATGATTATGCGACAACATTTGTTTTCCGATTCCAAGTCTAATCCCACAGGCATCCCTCACATGTGCCCTCAAGAATATAATTTCATGCACCTCAAAAATATATTTGTTAGGATTTGAGTTCAAATTTATCTAATACATGTATTTCAAAACATGTCCTAAATCAACAAATGTTCTTTCAAACTAGTGTTAAGCACATTTGTGCTGTTCACAAACATTTTGACAAACTTACCCAATTTCTTGCGACAATCTCATAGATGGTGAAAAGATAAAATTATGGGGTACATTCTTCACATTTTACCTTACTAAATCATTGTTGGTTGCCACCGTAAAAAATTTAGTACTTTTAGCCACAATTCATATTTGCTCAAACTTTCATTTTTATAATACTAATATCTTCAAGCTTTACATTCAACTAGTTTTCAAAAATTCAACTCATGGTTCTCATAACTTTAACTTAGGTGCGTAGTTGACTCCTAGGATCAGAAAGGAACAAATGACCTTCTCGTGATGCTAGAAGGAATTTGTCAAGCCTTCTTTTTTAGTCTTCCAAACACAAGTATGGAGTGTTATGCAAGCTACATGAAGTGCAACAAACTTTCACATGAATATAAGGTTTCCATTTCACATGTTTTTCCAATTGTAAAGTTATTCATTCTCAAAATTGCAACCATAGCAACCCATCATTGCTCCTATCAATCTAACATTCTCCTTATAACAGTGCCATCAAAATTCTCCATTCATGTCTATCTTCAAATTTTCAAAAGAATAATGCATACATCATGAGGCAAATTTTAACCTAGCCCAACACACATCTACATACACCAATCGTGCACTATATCCATTCAGATAATCCAATTTAATATCAAGTTTGGTGATTCCCCATATAGAGAGGGAAGTGTGTGCAATAAGCATTGCAACTTGGTCCATTATTCATGATAGGAGATTTGCATTGGAGGATTGTATCTGTGAATATCAACAAGCTTGGCAAGGTAATGTGATTGCTACTCCTTTGGAGTACCTACTTGTGTGTTGTAATCTCATAGTGTTGAAAGAGAGTTGTGAATAAGCTCGTATCAATTTGGAGATTCTTCAAGACCCGGACTCTGAGACTTACATGTCATGTTTATGCACAAATATATAGAAGTTGCAATGCTACTAAGTATTAACCGACGTTTGATTACAAGTTTTGGCATGCATGGATTTTGAGTCCAAAGAAGGCAAAAGGAGAAAGAATCTTTCAAGAATAAGTCTAATGCCAAGAGTTTACAATCAAACAGACCAAAAAAACAACAAACAAAAAAACAAATTGATGTCCAACCATGTATACCTACCAAGGAACAATCACAGACATGCAACACTTCAGCATCTGGGTCAGCTATAAATGCAGTGCTTCGTTGCATGTGCAGTTCTCACAAAATAGGTCACCACACTTCTTGCAATGGTGCTGCAAACATACACCCACAAATAAACTTTCAGCAAATGACTATCTTGTCACTAATGTGCTTATCATTTTTGCACCAAATATGGTGCAACAAATCACTAGATTTGTGTGCACAAATCATTTTAGAAACAATGCCAACCTGTGGACTGCACATACAACTGATGTTTGGCACAAGATAATTCACAAAAGGTATTAGCACATAATTAGTTTTTGCCAAAATTGTTGAGAATCAAACTCTTCTCTCCCAACTATTGGCTTCCTATTACAAATACAGAACACAAGGTACTTTACATATTGTGGGTTGCACAGACATCAACATCATTCAGCAAAGGTTACAATTGTAAGAGTTATCAGTCCAATGTAACAACATTGTCACACACATGTAAATGGAAAACAACCTCCAAGAAGAAACATAGACATGTCAACAAGGTCAATCCAAGAACACAGCCGAAGACCTAACCTTCAAGATAATGACTTACCTGGTGCTACTTCTCCTCCTACGTAACGGGTCAAGGTCAAATGGAGAGCCAACCCCATTGTTGGAGCTGTGCTGCACTGAGACATCAACAAAAAGCTTCAACAGTCAAATGGTTCCATGATGGTTCTGTTCAAGACATTCCAGGTTAGCATCGTCATTTTGACAGATTCCAAGTCGAAATTGTCTTTTGGATGATGTGATCTCTATTGGGAGTTAAGCTGTCTCCCCTACCCAAGGAACAGCAGCTGCATGTTCCCAAACTCAAACTATCTTATTAATTTCAGAAGATGTCAGAGGGAGAAGTAATGGTGACCTGTAGCCTTCTTGTCCAGACAAACTATGTTGTACTATGCAATCTCCCTTGAAACATGTCATAATGAACTTGGTTCCTTTTTTGCATGAAAAAGTTTAATAGAAGATGGAGAAGTTTCATCATGTTTCATAGATCTCTGTGTCTACAGCTGTGATATTCCAGGTGAATAAATTGCAAGAATTGGGTCTATGGTGAGGAAATTAGCAACAGAACTGAATAGATGAAGTCACAAGTTTGAACACAAGCGGTGATAATTTGAGAATCAATCATAGGAAGCTTGATTGATTTGAGTAAAGAGATGGCAAAGTAGGAGAACTACAATTTGCAAAATGAGATCCTTTTGCCAAACATTTCTCCATTCCACACTCTGAAGTTTGTGACGTAGAGATTCTTGCCTGAGGTGCATGGCCTTGGATTGGAATCTTCTTTTCTTTCTTTCCTATATTTGCAGACTTGATGTGTGGCAAACAAGGCTCTCTTCCAGCATGCAGTTGGTAATAATTTGCTTGCTGGCAAATTTCTCAGATGCTGCTGTGAAAATGCAGCAAGGTATCTCTGTTGTTTCTGCTGCCATCAGTCCCTTGAAACCCTACCCATATTATACACAACACATTGTAGATACTGCAATGGACATAAATTTGGAAATGTAGCTTCAAGAATGTATCCATCAACACGAGGAACGAAACTCTGTTCAAAGTGCATGTGTGCACCAGAGCACCAGTTGTCCTTGTTTCATTTACACAGATATTTAAAAAAACCAAAGGAAACTGAATCATGTGCAAGCTGTAGTTGCTTGACATGCTGTGTTTCTGGCCTAAACCCTTGAGATTGGATACTCAGACTTTAAGAAATCAATTCGTTTCCCAAATTACTGCCAAGACATCCTGTGCTGCAAGTGCAATCTACTACCAATGAAAGTTTTCACATTATCTGATACAACAATCCAGGGTTTAGGGTGTGTGAGATTGTTCAAAAACTTGCGTCTCAGAGGGTCATTCATTTCATGAAGAAAAGCATTGAATTTGTTGCCTGACTTGATCAACTTCTGTAATCAATGCCTGTTCAGAAATCAACAAGAGAAACATTTCCTGAGCAATTACCATACCTGTTTGGGTACCGTATTTTGGTGAGAGACGAAGTTGGTTAAGCTTGCTTGCTTTCACCACAGGGGACAACAGCCACCTGAATGGCAATTAGAGATATGTTAACATTGATGATTAAAAGAACAAAAATAATTGTCCACATTTTGGTTCCAATGTGCTTTTGGCCCTAAAGATAATGAATTTTGCAAATGTGACTTTAGCAAAAGTTGTTCATTTTTATGTGGTAAAAAGCATGAATGCATAATATTATACATGATCTAGGATAAGGTGTCATAAAAAAATGTTTATCTATAACACACAATTGTAGCTCTCTCTCTCTCTCTCTTTCATGATGTCATATGTATATATATATGACATCATGAATGACTTCTTACTGTGTCAGCTGCAATGGAAATGGAACTTTAATTTGCAATGGAAAGAAATGGCAACAAGTGCCAACAACCCACAACCACCCACATGGCATGCATCAGCTGACCATGTTCACAAGGAAGTCAATCGAGCACACAAGTCATCGAGAACAGGTGTCGCCGTCATACATGTCAGTAGGTCTGTTGTGTTGACCCATATTTGCAGTGTAAGCAAAGGAAAAAGCAGGTCTGACACTGCAAAGCTCAAAGCACACCCAGCTCAAGAGCTCCACAAACAGAGCAGAATGGCGGTGGTGGGAGCCGAGAAAGGGAAGAAAGCTCGAATTTCACCTGCGTCCGCGCGCTCGCACACTCAAAACAGTCCATCCGAAAGCCGATCTTCCTTCATCTCTACTGCAGGTTCTTTTCTGTCATCCACCCACCTATCTTTCCCACCCATCTTATTAGGGTTTTCGCTATCGCCCAGTGTTCTGTTCTCTGCATGGAATTCCAAGAATAGAAGTTGTTCTGGGTGGACAGCAGATTCGAAGCTTGGAGGAGAAGGGAATGCCATCCATGGGGGTAATTTTTTTTGGGGGTGGCAGGGATTTTGGTCTGGTCAGTGCTTCTGCTACTTGTGGCAGTTGCAGCAAGCTTGGTGTTCAAGACCATCACTCCACCTTCACCCAAGCTGCTGAATAGCAGCAGCCCTGATGGACTGACAGTTACTGCTCCTCGGGTGCGGATGCGAGATGGTCGGTTTCTGGCATACAAGGAAAGAGGAGTGCCTCGAGAAACGGCACAGTATCATGTGATCACTGTTCATGGCTATGGTAGGTCCCGCCACGACATCTTCAGAGCATCTGAGGTAGGTCCTCATCATCATCATGGTTTCACTTCAAGCTTTTGCTTCAAGTGTATGGGTTTTTCACACAAAAAGATTTGGTAGAATACCTAGTCAACTGAAATCCTTGAGAGCAAATTGAACTGTTTCTTTGAACTTCTGGAGTGTGTTTTGAGTGGTTTTGCTGAATCTGCAAACCAAAGGAGGAGGAGTTCAGTTGAGTAACAATTGAGCTTCTTGTTTTCTCTCTGAGACTCTTTGATGATGATTTTTTTTCCTGCTGTTTCTTCTTTGGAACAGGAGCTGGTCAATGACCTCGGCATCTACTTGGTTGCATTCGATAGAGCTGGATATGGACAAAGTGATCCACATCCAGAACGAACAATCAAATCAGCAGTGAATGATATTGAGGATTTGGCAAAGGAGCTTGGATTGAAACCCAAATTCTACATAATTACGATGTCAATGGGTAGTTATACTGGCTGGGGTCTCATCAAATACCTTCCCGAGAGAATAGCTGGCATTGCATTGTCTGCACCACTTGTAAACTATTGGTGGTCTGGAGTTCCACCACATGAAGCAAATGCAGCTTGGAACACACAAATAGTTGGAGACAAAATGTCATTGCTAGTGGCACATTACATGCCTTCGCTTCTGTATTGGTATATGACACAGTCTTGGTTCCCCACCTCCAGTCTTGCTCCTCAAACAGGATTTGGTGCTTTCAGCCAAATGGACATCGACATCCTGAAAAGATTGACCTCAATTGCAAACCCAGAAGTAAGCAATACATATCGTCTTACTGCTTGACCTCATGTTTTAACTGCAGTATTTCATGCTCAGGTTTTATGGTTTCTTGCTGCCCAATTTGCTACTGACTTTGAAAAATCACCACATCTCATGCTCTTTTCATCTTTGCTCAAAGGGATGCTACTTTCAACCTTCAAGGGATACATATACATATATATTTGTGGATGTTGCAATCTATGCATTTCAATCTATTCCATGAATTTCTGCAGGAAGCGAAGGAGGGAATGCAACAAGGTCCTTTTGAATCTGGTTTCAGGGACATGATGGTCATGTTTTCGAGTTGGGAATTCTCACCAGTGGCACTAGAGAACCCATTTGTGAACACAAGTACACGTGTTCACATATGGCAAGGTTCAGAAGACTATTATGTGCCTGTAACACTACAAAGCTACGTTGCCAGGAGCCTCCCTTGGATTCACTACCATGAGCTTCTGGGGAAAGGTCATTTCCTGTCTGGTGTTCCTGGTTACAATGATGAAGTTGTCCGGCACCTTCTTCTGGATGACACAAAATTGGCATCTGCAAAGTAGGACAAATGGATTCTGCAGTTAGACCAAGGCAGCATTGGGTCAGCATGTTGATCACTTTTGACACATGTCTACCCTCAATGAGAGCTTGTCATTAAGTGAAGGTGAAGTTTGCTTTGATCAAGTTCCCTGTATGTAAAACTTATTTGTAAACTGGGGTTTTAGTATGACATACACAGGATTGACTGTCTATTACTCTGATTTTATGTACATCAGCACAAACAATAGTAACAAATGTTGTGGCATTACTATTTTTGTCTAACACCATGAAACTGATCAATGCATTTGGTTCAACAGAATAATCTATGTAAATGTCTGAACAAGTGATTTTATAAAATTGACTTTCTAGATTCCTCCAGAGTTGCAATGACTCTTACATAAAACTATAATGCCAAGTCTCCTTGGAAGATGATTCCATCACCAGCACCCTGCTAAACTCCCAAACAACTAGAAGTCACAATTTGCAACCCAACTGGGATATGTGCTACTGCAGCTTGTGGCAGTTTGATATCTGGTCTGACCAAAGGTATCAAGATGTAATGACTGAAGCTGTTTACTATTGCTGTGTAAAGAAAAAGGAAATCTAATGCAACAAACACACCACATTCTGAGCTTCTTCTCATTCCTTCCAAAAAAATCCTTGTTACTTCTCAGCAGAAAAGGTTGAGCGAAGTACCATGCAACTCATATTTTAGCATTCATATATAGATATGCTACTCAACACTGAAAGTATCATCAACTATGAGCAATCAGGAGAGCTTTGATGAGCATGGCAAATGATCTTAGATTCTTCCCACCTTCCAACCACATTTCATGATGCTCAATCGCATTTTTCAAACTCTGTTCAACAATGTGGTCAACAGAGTGAGTCATTGTAGCACATTGACTATGTTCAGATAACCAGAGATGAGACGATTACCAGACTGCAAACATCTCTCCAGACAACAATGGATCGTGAGGTGCACATTTCTCCATTTGTCTCTCTGAAATTGAGAAAAAGTCAGAGGCTGTGGCTATCTAACACCTGGTTACCTGTAAAACAGGTCCCTTTCTTCACTGCTGCTTTACTTATTGTAAACAGATTTGACTTGGGAGGATCACATTCACAGCAAAACTGCTATAAAATCAGTTGTCCTCCGTTTGTGTAGACTCAGGCTCTTTCCCAGCAGCCAGTGTGCTGTACTTGGTACAGTGCAAAATTGTGGCAAACGCTGATGCCATCTGATGGACACTGAATCATCACTGCATTCTTAGTGAATGCAGCTCACATATGTATTGAAAACATCCACCAGTCTGGAAAACTTGAGGCAGCAAGTCCCAGGTGATGTCCTGTTACATTGGGCGCTTCAGATACAAAATGCTCTCATGCTCAAGTGCACAAACTATGTCCTGCAAATTTCCATCCAAAATACAACATCAGGTCATCAATCAATCATGGCAAAACTGACTTGCATCCCAGTTTCTTTTCATTGAGTCAGATGAAATGAGCATGGGGGGCTCATTTCATGGAGACCCTAAGCAAGATAAACCATGAGCAAAAATTGCAGGACAACAACCATCCAAGGTCTTTGCACAGCATTGAATATAAATACTACAGTTATTGTGCACCAAAGATGAAGGCACACATGGATGACTCATTGAGGCCTCTAGAGTGTACCCATTACCTTGTACACACCAAGGTGTAAAAAAAAGATCCAATTCTGTAGACTTCTGTGCCTACATTCACTGATTTAATTCTGCAGCTGGAAGCTTGAAAATTTGGTGTTAAGAGGAGGGCATCAAAAGTTGTCAACTGAAATAACTTGCTATGTCAAAGTCATGTTCTAGCAGGACACAGTTCTTAAGAAGGTGATGAAAACGTACAGAACCAACTTCTGGGTCTATATCAAAGCCATTGATGGCACAAGGTTCTCCAAGTAAGCACTCTGCCTCTCCTGTTTATCAAGCATGACAAAACATGCTTAATCAGTTGCAGCAATTGAAAGTCTTTCTGACAAAAGTTGTCCAATCAGCAAAACCATCTATAAGGAGATAACACTTTCCAATTTCTCCCTGCCAGACAGATTTATGTCATAACCAACAAGAATCACCACACAGTGTACACCATGATACACCTACTACACCATCCTGTAAGCAAAGGTGAAGGCCTTTGTTCAATCCACCTTTCAAGATACATGGGCAGGAAGATATGCAAGTTCGGCTGCAGCAGTTGCCAAAAGAAAAGTCCTGAAAGAGACTAGTAGAGTATACATTTGAAAAGAGGATTGCATGAGCCTGACAGAACAAAGGTGGTAGACACAGAACAAAAGCCCAAAGGATATGGAAAATAAGAATAGAAAATCCATGAACCAAAAGAAGACAATTCACCAGAAAGAACTGTAGAATCCACTGGCACCCCACATGCTTATGAGATCACAAAACTACATGGACTGGGAGAGGGAGAGGGATACTGACCACCCTGAAGTAGTGCCAGGATGCCATCTTCAGAGCAAACAAAAACAGGTGGAACCTTTCCCACCTCTGTCATAAGGCCCCTTTCATACAATGCTGGATCAAATTTCACCTCCCAGATCTCACCCTCTGCAACTATAGGAAACTCCAGAGCTGATCTGCCCATACTGGGTATGGCACCAGCTAGAGGAATGAGCTCCTGCTGCCGTCTCATATCCCACGCCACTACACTTCCTGCTGAACCTCCCGCCTTACATTGAAACATATGCCTTAGTCAGAAAGTATTCCATAGTTCTTCCCATAGATATTCTGACAAAAGGGCAAACCATCAGCTTCAGAGTCTAGTCCTCTACTACAAGGAAATACTACTATGCAGCAATTATGCCTGCATCCTCATGATCATGATTGAAGGAATGACATTTGCACTGTAATTTTACAGGATGTGTGACTATCATGTCTGCTATCACTTCTTTGTGATACACATACAGCATACATATGAGAAGTAAATTCAGCATAGCTTCAGGAAGACTAGAGGAGGTGGTCTGGGTCTGCTCGAAAGAAAAACAAACCCAACCATCAGGGAGACAAACAAAATAGTGCATAGTAAAACAAAGTTATGGATTATATCCAACAGCCAGTCTGCACATGGTGGGTGGTTTTGCACAATGAATATGTAACACCATACATATGGTCCATCACACATTTGACTGAGGATGAAAAAGGTTAGATGTTTGCAAAATTTTCTTTAGCATCAGGTAAATCTTACAAAGAATCTTGAAGTGCTGAACAACAAAGCATTTAACTCCCCAAATTCAGATTTAACTAGATGAGGATGTAATGATGCAAACAAAAATGAGGAGAGACTTACAACACATAAGTGTTTGCGGGAAGGATGAACATCAATGTCATGAATTCCACCGGCTCCAACCCTGTCATTCCGCATGCACAAATTCACTTACAACCTTGAGTGCCTCTCCCACAACAATATCAAGTTTGACTTTGTCTTTGTGCAATATCTTCTATTATCAGAGTAACCCTAAACCCTAAACCTTAATCCTTGGTGATTAAGCTATGATTTCTTACAAATTTGTGTTTTCTTCCCCCAGATTCAAGTGCTAGATTTGAGGATTCAGTGTCTACAGATTGAGGTTTCAGTGCTTATGGATTGAGGTTTCAGTGCATTTTCTTTACCCCGGATTCAAGAATTAGCTTTTGAGGTTTCAGTAAGTGTTTACCCTTTGGAAGGAGATTGAGCAACAGCATTGCCAGGCCGTCGGAGATCCCACCATTGAAGACCCAATCCAAGCCCTGCTGTGGCAAACTCCACAGGTGATCCCCAGCAAGCTGCTGCATATGACAATGCGCCATGATTGTCATGCACACATTTCACCTGCAACTCTGATTGTCCAACCTGTTCCCAGAAATACTCTCAAGATTACCAAAAGAAAACTAAATCTTTGAAAGAACCAGCCATCATCATCAAGAAGCTTGCAACGATTGTGGGTCGGAATCACCATCAGCTGGGATGCACAATCAGGATCAGTTGGTCATCAGCATTGTGGATTCTGACCGACCTTGACCAGGTTGATTTTTCCGTCAATGCCAACAGTGATGCAATCCGGGGCGCCTCCTCCTCCTCGTTGAATGTCAAGCCCAGCAACGGCGCCACGATGTAGCTTCTCACAAGTGAAAGGAGACAAGTCTGCTTCGTCGGCGGAAGGATTCATGGCGTCCAGCAAGAAGACAGACAGGGAGCCGACACTGGAAGCGGAAGCTACCACGGTGTGCTGGTGGTCTTGAGACGGAGAGACTTTGAAGGTCGTGGAACGGGCGGGAAGACTCCAGCTATTCTGCGTCTCCAGCAGCCATGGAGAAGAAGACTGCAACTGCTGCTGCTCCACCATTTCAGGGTTCTCTTCTAACGCCTTGAGCTGCAGAAACGACTTACGCGTGAGGGAGTCCCAGACGGCAAGCGCCAGCAGACGCGGAGAGCCAGGCGATGGCGGCAACCATCGCACACTATCCACGTACTGCGCTTGCGGCAACCTCCAAATCTCCATCACCCACACACGGCAATCTATCTATCTACTGCAAACACCACCACCGAAAAAACTGCGCACAAAAATCTCTCTTCGTCTCTTCTCTCTGGTATCTTTCTTTGCTGGCCGTGATTGAATTTCTCCTTCCAACCTTAGAGATTGCAAAGCCTGCGAAACCCTAATCGATGATGAAGACTAGTGTTTCAGCAGAAGAAGAGTATGAAGAATCTTAGCTTCTTTGGCGCTTGGGTTTTAGTGATTAGAGATGAAGAAGAGAGGATGAACAAGAAGCAGATTTTGCCTGCTTGAAAGAACCCATCGCACTCGATGCTTGAATTTGAATCAATGCTACGAAAATCCTACAATGCTCGCGCTCAGTCTGGCACGTACACCCTAAACCTGCAGTACGTGCATTGGCCCCAGCACGTTTGCAGCCCCATCAGTTGAGGCCATTGTGACTTTTCACCATTTTCATCCATTGGCTGAGGTTGACCTTCGTTTTTTTTATCTTTTTTTTTTTTTTTTTTTTTTTTTTTTTTTTCTTTTTTTTTTTTTTTTTGAATGATTATTATTCAGAGACAAATCTTGTTTTGAATAGAAAGGTATTTATTTGTGTTTTAACATATTTTTCATATTTTTTATTTGGTGGTTTTTTGGGTATAGTGTATGAACCTTTATAAGATTATTTTGTCGTTGACAACTCTTCTAATGGCTTTGATTTTTTTTTTAAATATGCAGTCACATCATTCGTGGTCATGTTTCCTCATCAATATCATGCTTGCTTGTTGCATCGCAACTATTGATTTTGAAGAAACAAGTAAAATGTGTTTAACCCATCACGATTGGAGAGGTGATTTATTGGTTAGTCATCCACACATTGGTTATTCAGTTCAAAAATACATTTGCAAAGCATTTTAGTCCACACCAATTTAGGGTGACAACGTCGAGCGAATGCAAGAGAATGGTTCATGGGGTTAAAATTATGTTGGATCTACATTTGGAGTGAGTGGTATTACAGGTGGATGTTTGAAATGCATTTAATTTAATATCTTAAACATCCATTTTTCCATAATTGCGATTTTCTATCGGCACTTTGGATCAATTTTTCCCATTTGTTCATCAATTTTACACATGCCCATCACTATATTTCTCGAAGCCTTCTAGTCACGGGGATCTCATTGCCATTTCATCCAAGTATGGTACACAACATGGGATCCTTTAAGATGAGTGTTGTTTGCATTAGCTCATCTTCGTGCTCTCCATCCTATTATAGTAACCCACCTTATTTGTGTTTTTCCTTTGTTGGCAAATGATACACACATAATTGATTTTATCTCAAATGTGTCACCTTTTTTTTACAATTACAAGAGGAATTTGGAACATTAAGACTTTCAATTCAGTCAACAAAATATGTAGCTTGGTCTCCACATGGGTTAAATTAATCTAATCACTTTCTTTAGGTTTTTTTACACTTGAGTTTGGTTTTCATATTCTAGGTGTTCTAGTGGGTTTTTTACCATTTATGGAGTCGTTCATATCAAAGGCGTTCCAAAAGTACCTCAACATGATTACTAGCCTTCTTATGCTTACAAATCCTCAAGCAACTTTTACAATGTTTTTCACTTTGTTATGCCCATTGGCCAAGCTACTTGTAACATATTGTATTTCCATCACTAGATATTTTGCAACATTATACCAAATTTGATGCTTGTACCATCGTTATGTTATAAAAGTTATTAACATTAGGATCCTTTGGCACCACATTGGGCCATTTGGCTCGTTGTTAGGTCACTCTTCGTGTTTCTTCAAAGGGGCTAGGCTTTCCCTAAGTGGTTTGATGTGTTGCCCCCGCCTTTTTAGGATGTTAAGCTTTGATCATTCCTGCATTAGTCTCTTGTTTCTAGTAGAATGATCACCCTACTCCTCTTGATGTGGTGGCACATGTAAATCAATATTTATCCCTTCCAAGTCACACTATGGGATACCTGTGCGTTGTTACATGAAGTCATCCAATCACATGTCTTGCCTTTCAAAAGTTTAGTAGTGCAATCCTTTCCTCAAATCTAGTCTTCTTTGATGGACCGACTACATGAGCAAGAATCTATTTCACTTTTAGTAGATGTTCCTTCGGATGTTGTGCGAGCACATTTTTGCTCCTGTGCATGTCCAACAACAAGGGCTTGGTTATTAATTCATCTTAACACCCCTTCGTTTTGTTTATCCTCTTCCCATTTTTTTATAACATTCCATATTCATCCTGGTATAACACATCCTATAGTTGCGCATCTTTCACAATGTCAACGATACCATCGATGATTCGGGTATCCATTTGTTACATTCCCCAAGCAGGAATGAATGCATTGTAGCCCATGATACACTTTGAAATATCGTTGTAACTATTGCATCAAAGAATGGAGCTCAAGTATAGAAAGAGGTTTTTAACCTTTTCCGTTACAACACATGAAGACAAGTGGATATTGTCATCACCAAAAATAATTTTGGAACCTTTGCGGACGTTATCATTGTCAATCTAATTCATCCCAATTTGATGCAGCATGTTTCGACAATGATAACACATGTAGCAAGAATTGTTGTTCAAGACAAGGCATAATCCTACACAGAATGAATGCTAAGAAATGATTTCATTCCCCTTACCATAGAGACCTATAGTTGTCTCCATCCTTGTTTTGATTCATTTTTTATTTCGTTTGTACATGCTTACATAACTCATCAACAATATACCTCCTTGGTACCTTCAATGCATATATATCATTATAAGCAATGAATGACAATAGCCTTATAGCACGCACAAGCCATCTTGATTCTTCAATGGGTTGCAACGCTTAATCACAATTTTTCACCTCTTCCACACATACCAATTAGTGCAACTCCATCATTAATTGATTTGTGGCAAAGGATACCCTTTCGGCATTATGTTTTCCACTTCATTATTATTGATTTGATGGTTTTGGTTTTCCTTTTGTGTGTTTACATTTGCTTCGACATGCCTTGTATTTTTTGTGGATGGATTTCCATCCTTGTTTATATATATATACATACAAGGTGTCCCCTATACATGGACACACAAAAAACGACAAAAGAATGAATGTTAAAAAAATTTCACTATGTTCTTGTCTTTTTAATTAGTGCCTTAGGTTACAACACAAGAAGTAGGAAGGTCGTAGGAACCTTACACACACACACACACACACACACACACACATAAACAAAAATAGTGAAAGAGAAAGAGAGGAGTGGGTGATGAGAAATTTTGGTTTTTTTTTTGTCTTCAATGATGTATGTGTTAGATTACCAGCACAAGGAGGGGGAAGGTCTTCTTAGTTATCAGATTAGTAATTTGCAGGGAGATGTGGTGCAACAGAACCGAGATTGGGTTAGAATGTGCATGGAACAACTTAGAGATTATAGGAGGGAAGAAACATGAGTGAAATTGAGCATGCCCAAGCAATGTTGGCCTTGGAGAACAAGGTGCATTAGCATTTACATCAAATGGAGTAGCAAATGGAGCAACTAGATTAGAAAGTCAATAACATGTAAAAATAGTGGAAGAAGGAAATGGTAAACATGTAAAAACAGTTGTAGGACATACAAGAGCACTACCAGAACGAAATGGAGTTTTCTAATAAGGTGAAGAGGACGGTGGCCCTTGGTGAAATTAAAAAAAAGGCAACGGAGGACATAAAGAAGGAGAAGGGAAATAATCAAACTTGGTTTGAGTACTTTGAGATGATTTCTTTGGAGGAGTTGGGACATTTCAACCTATTGCAAGATGGGTCTTCTTCCTTGAATGGGTCTCTGCATCTCAAGCTTATAGATCTTAGAGTTAAGATATTGTTGCAAGGCAATTAGGCTTCTCACTTGAATCGGTGTATGTATGATATCATGCCCCTTGGTGAAATCACACCCACCAACATTTATCAATGTAACCTTCAACAGAGGGAAGCTTGGATTGTTATCTTCAAGTTTGGATATTTGGGGGAGGTGGAGGATGAGTTTTTCAACAATGAACTTTGGGATATGTAGGTTTATTAGGAATGGGTGTGCAATTTAAAGGGAATCATGACCTTAAGTCATACGACAAATAAGTTGTTCACAAAAACCTACAATTCACATATATTTGAGATGTTTGATTTATTATCAAGGTTGTTTTCTAGATCAACATTAATTTCATCAACATCCAACACTCCATGGCAACCATGCACACACCTAGGAATTAGTGCTAATTTCCATTTTTTAATTAATGTTAATCTCCATTGAGATGAGCACATGTTTGACACCCACTAGTGTTGTTTTCAATTAGTTATTTCTTTGAGGTTGTTCCCTTGAGCTCCTGCTTGCATCCTTGGGAGTTTAAAGGAAGAAATAAATTCTAGTGCAATTTTGTGGCTTCCTAAAGGTTTTTGACTTCCATTCTTTATCATTCTTGCTCAGTGCGTCTTTTAAATTATGTTTTTTTATTGGTTATAAATTGATTTTGATTTTTTGTTTAGAGCTATAACATAACAAAAAATGTTGAGAAAACTTTGTGTGATTAGGCAACCCAAAGGATTATTTGTGGCAAGATTGGAACATAATTAATAGCATTTTTTTTCAATTGTTTTAGATTTCAAGGTGACAAACAAACAAAACAAACCAACTATAGGTTCTTTAATTAGATAAGTGAAGGTATTTTTCCAATTTTCTCTGTTATGATGAACAAGCCATAATCACCTATACATATTTAAACCATGCACCCCAAATAGCAACCCCCAATAGATCAAAGGAGAAAATTGACAACTTGGGAATCATGATTAATGCAAAATAAAAAAACATGTTTTAGGTATTGAAATGAGAAGAAGTTGTACCCATCTTTGGAATCGATTGTGCACCCAAGTTAGGGTCACTTACTTTCCATATTCATATGTTTGTTCATGGTGATGTCTACAACTTGATTCGACATTCAAGGCATTCATAATTTTCATTGTACAAATTGCATATAATTTATACATTTTAACTTTTGCAATCGGAAATTGTCCCCCATATTGATAGAACTAATCTTGAATTATTAAGAGGTTGATGTTGCTAAAAAAAAGTACTCTTGAGAGGTAATTTATCTTTAAATGCAAAGAATGACAATTTGGATATGGATGTTTCTACATCTAAAATCACATCCACCCTCAAGTTCGATCATTTGTCCAACCAAACATGAACTTGTTTCCATCCCACTAAAACTTTTATCAAGTCACGTAATGAAAGGACAAATGAATGAGCGAGTATTTCTGAATGGTTTGAAATGCCACATTTGTTAAATATCAACATCTTCCCAAATCACTTCTACATCCCTCATTATTTATGCATACATCTCTAAGTTTAGAACTATGAGTTAGTTTAGTCATATATAAGATATCTCATTGTATGTGATAATTTTTCATGGGGATGTTCATCTTGATCTTTGTGGAGGTAACTCCATTTATCACCATTGACAACTTGAGTGCATCATATTAAGAATGAAACCAAAACTTTGGGGGTGGACCATAAAGTTTGTAGCCACTTTTTTATCCTAAGGTTTGGTGGAGGGTTCATAATAAATCTTGTTTTTTAAAATCTCTATTCCCTCATTTTTTCATTGTCAATTTTCAACATTGTATCAAAGAAAGGTTTGTTCATTAGAAAATTAAACATTAAAGTTACATTTTAAAGTTGTCCTTTGCACCTACAATCTTATGAGTTCTAAATGTTAATATGTCAACATGAACTTTGGACCACACCTTTTGAGTGGGGATAGTGACAATTATAGCATATGTTCAATATTGTACTTATACTAAGGAAATATCAAACATAGTACCATTAAACCCTAATTTTTTTGAGTGAAAAATAGAATTATTGAAAAGCTCTCAACATGAGTTATGATGTGATGGGCTCACATTGCCAAAACTAACTTAATTGCTACAAATTATGGTCATTTGAAAAATTATGATGAGAGCAAAAAGTTTGACCCTCATTTGTTTAGAACATAAATTAAGGAAGCAAATTATTTTGAAATGTTAAGTTTGATACGGAGTTGAAAAGTTCATTTTGAAGGTCATAAGATAGACTTCTAATATCATCCCAATCAAACACATTTTTGAAAAGTTATGACTTTTTAACTTTTTGAGCATCCAAACTAAAGAAATTTGGGAAAGTGTCATCTATCTATGAAGGAAGGTAGTTTGTTTGTTTTGTACTTATGAGATCCACTGAACCAGGGTGCTTTAGATCGCATTCTTCGTGTCTTTGGATTCTCTCCATGAGGAGGGGTTCATGGGCTTGGTTCGATGCCGTTTGGGCTTGTGGTGCAAAAGTTCTTGGATATTGAATGATTATTTTCACTGAAAATTAAATTAAATCATAGCTGAAAATTTCAGAGAAATTGAAATGTGCCTTTGGTGTTGCTGGAAGGATCTTGATGAGCAGGATTTAATGGAATTTATTTGTTAAGATTTGAATTCAGAATGTGGGAGATATTGATTTTTAAGTGATTTTTGCTGTTGAAAATTCAAATAAATTCCAGAAAACCAGGTTTTGGAAGGAAAGATCAGTTGAGAATGTGGTATCACTTGAAGGCTTACCATTCAATTTAAGCATGATTTCCTTTCATATTTGGCTGTTCAAAAAATCAATACATAGATTGCAAAACAATGTTCACATGTTGAGTTTCCCTATTTTATAATGGGTTCACACTTGGGCCGATGGCACATGCTGCACTAGTTTTGATGAAGTCTCATGGGAGGAACAAAGTATATTATAAGGAGAATAATGCGACCTATGTCGTTTGTCCAAGTGTGAACAATAGAATTCATTGATTGTGAAATTTTTATTTTAAAATTTAAATTAATTTTTAGTGATGAAAATTACTCAAATTTCATGGTTTTAAAATTACAAAATCACTTCCAAGAAATCTCACTCATCAAGGGCTTTCCAAAAAGAGCAAGAGCTTGCCCCAATTTCCTTAAAATTTTAGTTTTTATTTTATTGAACTTTCTTTGAGAAAATTGTTCAATATTCAATTACTTTGGCACCTTAGGTCTAAAGGTCTAAACACTATCAAATCACCTTGATGCAACCTTATTCATTAAGGGCTTTTCAATAGTAGCAAGAACATTTGTGAGGGATGTTGTGTTGTGGGAGATCTCAACCAGACAAACAAACAAACAAACTACTTTCCTTAATACGTACTAATGTAGCGTATGCCATTGGTTCATGTGTGAACACATTTTTATATTTCACTTTTTTGGAATTGAAAATTTCTAAATTCAGCAATGTGAACACATTGAGCACTCAATTGATTTTTCTTTCCAAACCTAATTTTTGCAATTTGTTTGAACTTCCAACAACAAAATCCACTCAAAAATCAATATCTTCCATACCTTAGCTTTGAAAATTGTGAAATAAACTCTATTAAATCTGACTCGCCAAGGGCTTTCCAACAACACCAAGAACGCCCCCAAATTCCAATGCAGTTTTCAGTTTCAATTTTGTTTAGTTTTCATTGAGAAAATGGTTCAATAATCAATAGCTTCCACACCATAGCTCCAAACAGTCTGAAACCAAGTTGGTGCACCCCTACTCATCAAGAGCTTTCCGAAGATACCAAGAGTGTGGAATGAAGTGCCATGGTTTGGGAGATCTAAGCATGACAAACAAAACAAACTACCGTGCTCCATAAATTTGTACCTTGTACTTTGTCATGGCTTTCCATGTTTCAAACTACATGACTTGAAAGACGGTTTTTCAGTAGTCCCTGGAGAAACTGCGGTGGGAGTTCTCTTTTTGGTGGGATCACAAATCAGAGAAGGTATCTTAACATCAATTGTGTTGGAAAAATAACATGTCAATCAATGGAACCATAGCTCTCGTTGGTGTCAAATCTTGTTGCTTTCTCTTGCTCGCTATCATACCAAGGTCTAACCATTGGCAGAAAATTCTTCAGGTCCTTTGCACTGGTGGGATAGTAATAATTGGCTGGGGGACAGAAAGTCACTCAGGATGCAGATGTTTATAGGATTCCAGTTCCATGTGTACACACACTGTTTTGATGTATGTTTCATAGTTCTTGCCTGTATTCCACCACAGTGCAGATCAGTCTAGTTGATCATCTCCACTGGTACTTGTATTGTTGAAGGATGGCAGGTGACTTGACTTGAGGATAAGTCCCCATGAGTAATTGCCACAAGAATGGCCTTACTACTGAAGGCAATCATGTGCTACATAGTGGCTGTCACTTTGGAACACCAGTTGATGCACTCTGCAAAAATAACATTAGTTGGATTTGCGTATGGAGAATTGAATGAATTGCAAAAATTGTTTTGCCATGTTCTTACAGTTTCATATTGGAATTGCTAGCCCTAATCTAGGCAGATGGAGATGGAGGTGAGGCTTGAAAAGCTTCCACAAGTGTTTGAGCCCGAGTCTCTATCCCTCTCAAGTACTCCACAAGAATCCGTTGTTGATATGACCCATTCTCCTGCATCAGTTAATAAACAGGATTATAACTCTTCCGAACCAAAAATAACTTCACAATTGAATCTCTAAACTATATGAACCTCAATGAGAATTAGTGCAGGTGTGGAAGATGAAAATCCTGTGGCAAAGAGCTGCAAGGATATGAATGGTGTGAGCTTACTGTTCTCATCAGAGTTCGCTCCACCCTTCTTTGAAGAGCTTTGAACAACTCTTGTGATTGCACAGGCCCTCCACCAAGATCCAAACCAGTCCTCAGCACGTTATCCCAGTCTTCCTCGTCAGCTGCACCAGTAGAGAGGATATAATGAGACAGGAACATATTCTGAGTTGTATTAACCCTGGCATGGACTCAATGTTTGTGTGGCATTCAAATTAAATGTATCTTTCATAAGAATAGAGAAATCTCCATTCTCACGATGAAGAAGAAAACAGCAAGGTTAACACTTCTTCAGGAAGCCACAGAAAGAACCAGTCAAGGGGAGATACAAAACAAAAACACGAAAAACACACAGCGGTATGAACGAAAGTGCCAGTCTCACATCTGTTCAGGGACCATCAACAGTAGCATGTATGATAGTGACTTAACTATCACACCTTCCCCACTGACTTCATCAGCTCCCTACAGTGGGTAAAGGACAGTGCCAAGCACCAGCCTGCAAACTGAGTTT
>Ga0209611_10005610_pt1 | contig 20916 bp, 16 predicted proteins | sample S1TSphgellanicum_3_FD_187693 | JGI IMG/M metagenome (GOLD analysis project Ga0209611, IMG submission 187693) | Host-associated microbial communities from peat moss isolated from Minnesota, USA - S1T2_Fc - Sphagnum magellanicum MG (SPAdes) (version 2) | ecosystem: Host-associated > Plants > Peat...
GTGGACGTCGCGATGCTCATATTGTCTCCTGCATGCGAGGGGCGGACATCAGGCGGCGCTTTGCAGCTCATCGGCCAACGAGGCGATTTCCTCGACCGCGGCCGCGAGCTCCTCGGCGCCCTGCGATTGCTGTTTTGCCGCCGTGGCGGCCTCGGTGACGGACTGCTCGGCCTCCTGCGCGGCCATGGAGATTTGCGCGATGCCGGTCTTGACCTGGGAGATGGCAACTCCGATCTCGTTGGCGGCTGCCGAAATCTCCCGTGCCCCATCATCCACGGCCTGGATATCGGTCTCGAGCGAGACCAGGCTGCTCGTGATGAATTTCGCTTTTTCCGCATCCGCGCCCGCGGAAACCACGATCTCCTCCAGATCGCGCGCAACCACCCCGATTTGATCCTGCACCGACTTGACCAGATCCTTGATGCGGTCGGCGTTCTCGGCCGAATCGTGGGCAAGATTGCGGATGTCGGTCGCCACCACGACGAAACCCTTTCCGTATTCGCCCCCGCGAGCGGCCTCGATGGAGCCATTGACCGCCAGCATGCTGGTCTTGATCGAGACGGTCGTGATCGCATCGACGATCTTGTCGATACGGCGCGAGATCAGTTCCAAATCCTCGATCTGCTCGAGGCTGCGCGCGGAGGCTGCGCCGGCTGCGTAGATGCCATTGATGAGGTCATCGACGCTCTTCTTGTTGATGCAGAGCCGTCCCTTGATGGCCGTGACCTTGTCGCCGGTCACTTTGCTTCGGGTTCGCGCAGCCTCGAGGCCTCGCTCGATCTGCACGATGGCGGCGGACGATTCGACGGTTCCCGCGGACTGGACCTGCGCGCCCTTGCGGATCTGTTCGAGCGCGGCCATGATCTGCGCCCCCGAGCGCGTGATTTCCTGCACGGCGGAGGATAGTTGCTCGGCGCAAGTAGCGACTTCCTCAGCGCTCTTGGCGACGTCCGCGGAATCCCTGAGATCCTCGGCGAGTTCCGAGAGGTTGTGGGCGGCCAGCTCACATTGGCCGAGCGCCTGAGTTTGCTCATCGACGGTCTTGGTCGATTCGGTGGCGGCTGCGGATTGTTCTTCGGCCGCCGCGGCGATGTCTTCGGTGCCCTTGAGGGCCTGCTTGGAGGCGACCGCGGATTCCTCGGCCGCGGCCGCGATTTCGCTGATTCCCTTGACGATCTCGATCGAGTCCTGGCGGATTTGCTCGAGCTGCCCGCTGATCTTTTCGCCGTTCTGCGCTTCCCTGAGGACCGTTCCGGCCGAGGCGCCGATGCCCTCCGCAATGACTTTGACTTCCTGTTGAATCTGACCGACCAGAGCCTGGATTTGCCTGGCGCTCCTCTCCGAGGTTTCCGCGAGCGTGCGGACTTCGTCGGCGACCACGGCAAATCCCTTGCCGTGCGGCCCGGCACGCGCCGCTTCGATCGCCGCATTCAAGGCGAGCAAATTCGTCTGGTCCGCAATCCGGGCGACGGCCTTGACGATGTCGCCGATGGAGGCCGCCTGCTTTTCCAGTTCGGCGACCCTCTTGACCGAAGTGTTCTGCCGATCGGCGGCGAGGCGCACGCTATCCACGAGCGTTGCGACTTTGCCGCTGGTCTTGAACACCAGGGACTGGGTGGCCTCCACCTTGGACCGGCTCATGTTGACGTTCTGCATCTGCCGGGCGATGGCTCCCTCGACCTGCTTGAATGCTCCCAGGGATTCTTGAGCGGCGCCGGAGGCTTCTTCGGCACCCGTTGCGATCTGTTCCGCGCTGCGCTTCAGCTGCTCGGCCGCGGCGGCGGCCTCATTGATGCCGGACGAGAGCTCGGCCGTGGCCGCAGCCACGCGCTCCGCCGCCTGCTGCCGCTTCGCGAGCGTCCGCGCCTTCTTGCGCTGGGCGTCCGCATCGCGGGTCATTGCGCTCACGGGTCTGCCCGCATCGGCAGTCAAACCAGCGGCTGCGGGCAATGATTTCTTGATTAGCGCCATCTTTCGTCCTTTGAAAACCTGGGGGAGGGGGAGCCGGTCTTGGAGACGACAACTGAGCCGGTTGAACTCATTGCGGCTGCCGGAGCGAGGCCCGAGAGTATGCCGATTCGCAGTAAATAACGCGGTCCAGATCACGAAACGGATCGGGCGCCGGGCGTATGGCACTTGTGGACGCGAGCCGGCAACGCTTGAGCGTTTTGACGACGTTTTTGGGATCGGCAACTGCATGGGTTTGCAGGGTTTCCCGGCGAAGATACCCGGCGTGTCGGTTCAGCCGGTGGAAACGGCGCCGATAACTGGTGTGGACCGCGCACTCGAGCGCGGATCCCCGGCATGGCGGCCGCTATGCGTCGCCACTGCGCCTGCATGACCTTAGAGACCCAGGAGCGAATTTGGTGGATGCCACGGCCAAACAGTTGAAAATGACGCTGCCGCTCGACGCGGAACGTATTTCTCTCGACGCTGGCTCCTACGCGCTGCGAAGCCCTGCGACCGAAATTCCCGGCGGCGAAGCCGGCCGCCAATCCGCCATCCTGAATGCAATTCCGGCCCACATCGTCTTGCTGGACTCGAGCGGCGTGATCGTCTCGGTCAACGAGGCGTGGCGCCGGCTCGGCAGCCGCAACGGGCTCGCGCACCGTGCCCAGGGCGTCGGTCTGAATTACCTGGCAGTTTGCGATGCCGCCCGGGGACCGGATGCGCAAAGCGCGCACGCGGCCGCCGCGGGCATCCGCGCCGTGCTCTGCGGCGAGAGCAGACGCTTTTCCGTCGAATATCACTGCGACACACCCGCCGGCCGAAGCTGGTTCCTGCTCACCGTGGCACCCCTCGATGAACAACCGCTGCCGGGCGCAGTCGTCATGCACATCGACATCACGGACGAGAAGCGCAGCAAACAGTCCCTGCTGCGGTTTGCCGCGGCAATGGACGCTACGATCGATGGGATCTACCTGATCGACCGCGCCGACATGAAAATCATCCATTGCAACGATGCCGCCTGCCGGATGCAGGACAAGACGCGAGAAGAGATTTTTGCCCAGGGTCTCTTCGCAGCTCTCGGGATACCCGCCGCCGAGCTCGCGCAGAGTTACGACGACTTGATCGCCGGCGCACGAGTCGATCGGCCGCTGGAATTGCTCCGTCACCGTGCGGACGGGTCTGCGTATTGGCTGGAGCTGCGAGCCCAGGCGCTGCTGCTCGACGGGCGCTGGACGATCGTTTCACTGGTACGCGACGTGACCGACCGCAAGCTTGCCGAGGAGCGCATCGTTCAGCTCAACCGGGTTCAGGCCATGTTGAGCGGCATCAACGCGCTCATCGTTCGGGCCGAGACCCGTTCCGTGCTGTTCAAACAGGCCTGCAGTATCGCCGTCGAAGCCGGCGGCTTCGCAATGGCCTGGATCGGAATCGTCGACCGCGGACTTCTGGAGATCGTCCCGGTGGCATCGGTCGGCGCAACGGAAGCGCTGCTCTATTGCATCGAAGACGGTCTCTGTTTGACGGGCTGGGCCGCGGGCTTCGGCTCCTCCGTCGCCGTGATCCGCGAGAAGCAGCCCGTCGTCGTCAACGATGCGCAAAGCGGCGCAGAACCGGCAGTTTGCCGGATCTATGCGGACGCAGGCATCCGTTCATTCGCGAAATTCCCGTTGATCGTCGACGACGAAGCGGTCGGCGTCATCGCGCTGTATGCCAGGGATATGAATGTCTTTCACGCCGACGAGATGAGGTTGTTGACCGAATTCTCCGGTGATGTCGCGTTTGCGATCGATCACATCGAGAAGCAGGACAAGCTCGAGTATCTCTCACTGTACGATCCGCTGACGGGCCTGGCCAATCGAACGCTGTTCCTCGATCGGGTGACGCAGTGCTTGCGTTCGGCCGCGAGCAACGGCCAAACGATCGCATTGGTGTTGATCAACCTGGAGCGCTTCAAGAACATCAACGACAGCCTCGGCCGCCCTGCGGGCGATGAGTTTCTTCGGCAAGTGGCCGAGTGGCTCCGGAAGCGTGTCGGCGACTCGAGCCAGCTGGCGCGCCTGGGTGCGGATCATTTTGCAATCGTGTTACCGGCCGTCACGGCCGGCACCGACGTGCCTCAATCGATCGAGGCGGTTCTGCACGCGTTCTCGAAGCATCCCTTTCGATGGGACGGCGCGTCCTATCGCCTCGCAACCAAAACCGGCGTGGCCGTGTTTCCCGAGGACGGAACCAGCGCCGAAGCGCTGTTCGGAAATGCCGAAGCCGCGCTCAAGAAGGCGAGGAGCGGCGGTGACTCGTTTGTCTTTTATTCGCGGACCATGACGGCTACTGCCGCCGGCCGTCTCAGTCTGGAGACTCAACTGCGCGAGGCCCTGGATCGCGATCAGTTCGTGCTGCACTATCAACCCAAATTCGACCTCGGGACCGGCAAGATCACGGGGGCCGAGACATTGATACGTTGGAATGATCCGAATACCGGGCTGGTGCCACCCGCGCGGTTCATCCCCATCCTCGAAGAGACCGGATTGATCAATGAAGTGGGTCGTTGGGCCCTGCACCGGGCCATCGAGGACTATTTATGCTGGCGTCGGGCCGGGCTCGCCGCCGTGCGAATCGCGGTGAATGTTTCGCCGCTTCAGCTCGGCAATCGAAGTTTCGTCCGCGAGATCGAAAACGTCATCGATATCGACCCCCTGGCCGCCTCGGGACTCGAACTCGAGATCACGGAAAGCCTGATCATGGCGGACGTCAAACATAGCATCGAGAGCCTCGAAAAAATCCGATCCATGGGCGTCACGATTGCCATCGACGACTTCGGAACCGGGTTCTCGTCGCTCAGTTATCTCGCCAAGCTCCCGATCAACACAGTGAAGATCGACCGCTCGTTCGTGGCGGACCTGACGATCACCCCCGAGTCGAACGTATTGGCGGCCATGATCATCAACCTCGCCCACTCTCTGCGCCTCACTGTGGTTGCGGAGGGCGTCGAAACCGAGGGCCAATCGAACATCCTGCGTGCTCTCGGTTGCGATCAGGTGCAGGGGTATCTATACAGCAGGCCGATTTCCAGCGCCGCCTTCGCCGCGCAGTTCCTGACATGGAAAGGCACGTAGCCGGGCGTGCCTTCCGCCGCCCGGTCGGCCCGTTGGGCCTGTAGGACATGGCCCACTGCAACACGCTGCCGTGGCGACTTTTCCTTCACCGCTGACGATTGTTTGATGCCGACATGTGTCGACGCATCGAATTTTGTCGGGGAGTCAAGCTGGGTGTGGCCTGCCTGGCGATGGCGGCCGTCCCGACCGCTTGGGCCACGGAGCATGCGAGAGACGGTGCGCGCGCAAGCGATGTTGCGAAGCCGTCGGTCGGTGAAGCGTCGCGCGACGCCGCCAAAGCCGCGCTGAACTTGGCGCCGCAGACGGTCCCGTCGGCTGGCCGAGACACTGTGTTCCCGAGCTCTCAGATACCGCACATCGATCTCGGCCTGCATACCGGTCCGGATCTCGATCTCGGCGGCGACATACGCCGTGTCGGTGCCGGGCCGGACCGCGCACCCGACGCCAGGCTCGCGATGTCATCCCCGGTCGGCCCGCTCGCGGAAAAGATCCGGAACATGCGTCGCGATGGCTTGCCGCTGGTGCATTTATGGCAGGGCGCACACGGCGGATTCTCGCTGGGTTTGAACGCCCGAGGCAAACCGGGCCTCTGGCTCGTCGAGAAGGTACCCTGACACTGCGCACTGCGCTCGGCACTGCGCAGGACCGGGCCCGGCGCGGCGAACGTTCAACGCAGCTCGCGCACCACGGCCGCGAAACAATCCTCATCCTGAATCGGCGCCATTCCGGACGGCTTCGGCAGTGCACCCCAGACGACGATGACGACGCGCTCGCGCGGATTCACGTACACGTGTTGTCCGTAAATGCCGATTGCCTGAAAGGCCCCGGCGTTCGGCGACTCCGCCGCCGCGGCACACGGCCAGAGCATGTAACCGTAATGAACCAGCGTGTCGCCGATCAGCTTCGGCGTGCCGGCCGTCCGGACCCAGTCCTCGGTGAGAATTTGGTCGCCCTGCGCGACGCCATTGTCCAGCAGGAAGCACCCGAAGCGCCCGTAATCGCGCAGCGTCGCGGAGAATCCGCTGCCGCCGATTTCGAGGCCGCCCGGCGCTTCCAGCCACCAGGTTGCGTCCGACTCCATGCCGAATCTGGCCCAGATCCGCTCGGATAAATAATCGGCGAGGGGACGCTGCACGGCCGCCTCCACGACGGCGCCCGCGATATGGGTCTCGCCCGTGCTGTAGTTCCAAACTGAGCCTGGATCGCCGACCCGCGCCAGGCCCGCCATCAGCGACATGATGGCTCCGGGGCGCTGGGAAATTTGCGCTTCCAGCATGCGGCGCCGGTCCGACAGGGAATTGGTATAGGTTTCGTCCCAGCCGACTCCGGAGGCCATCTGCAGCAGGAAGCGGATGCTCACCCCGTCATAGGCGCTGCCGACGAGCGCAGGCACATACGCAGCGACCGGATCATCGATGCTGCCGATCGCGCCATCTTGAATCGCTGCTCCGACCAGCGCCGCCGTGATCGACTTGACGACCGACATCGACATCCAGCGCGTCGCGGCCGTGTTGCCCATCTCATAGTCTTCGAACGCTACGGCGCCGTCCTTGATCACGAGCATGCCGGTCACGCGGTTGAGTGCCATGTAGTCGACCAAGTCGTAGCGCTTGCCGGCCGACAGGAACTCGCAGCCCCCCAATCGCCGGGAAGCCGGCGGCAGCGGATGGACGTGGGCGCCGCGTTTGACCACCCGCACCGGGAACAGGCGGTCGGTGTTCCGGAAGGTGCGCACCTGTTTGTCCGACTTGAGCTTGCCATCGTAGACCTCACGGATCGTCCCCAGGTCGAGCGCCTCGGCATCACGATCGCTCACGTTGAACACCTCCGATGACGCTCCGCGTCGGGTATGATCAGTTCGAATCGACGTGGATTGCAATGACCGCGGAAGCAGAGGTGGCGAGAAACGGAGTGCCGAGCGCGGCCGGCCTGGTCGACGAGTTGATCGCCGCGACTTGCTCCCTGTATGCGGGATTTCACCTGGATCGGCTCGCGCCGTCTCTCGCATGGCCGGCCCACGCCTCTGACCGGATCGTGGACCCACGACCCCTGCCCGTGGTGCGCTGGCTCAGCGGACTCGGAACCGAGCTGCCCGAGGACTGCGCACGCGTGGTCGCGGCTTTGCGCAAGGCGGCGGCAGTCCTGGCCTGGCGCCAGACCTACACGGCGCAGGACGTGGGCACGGAATTTCTCGACAATTACGCTTGGACCGAACTCATCGGCGAACGCGGCCCGGTATCCAGCAGCACGCTGGCCTGTGGCTTGCTGCTGCTGGGGCCGGGGACGGTCTACCCGCGCCATCGGCATGGTGCCGAAGAGATCTACGTTGCCGTGAGCGGGACGGCATCATGGCAGCAGGGCGACGGGGTTTGGCGCCCGCGTCCGCCCGGTACGCTCATTCATCACGCTTGCGATGAGCCGCACGCCATGAGCGTCGGCGCCGAGCCGCTGCTCGCCGCGTATCTCTGGAGCGGCGGCCGGCTTGCGGAGAAAGCGACGCTCGGCTGACCGGCGACAACGGCCGCTGCTGGCGGCTCAGGAGTGTGCTCGTCCATGCAGCTCGAGCGTGACGATCCGGGCGAGCAGCGTGGCGGGATACAGCTGCCCGATCACCGATTCCAGGTTCGACACGCTCCGGACCAGCGGATGGACGGGTACGAGGTCACCGTAGCCCGTGGAGGTCAGCGTCGTGAAGCTGTAATACACGAGGCTTTGGCCCAGGAGCAGATACCTTCCATGGACGGTCGCGCCGGTCATCGATCCCGGCAGCAGGGCCAGCAGGATTTGGTAGACCGTCGCGAATGCGAGCGCGATGCTGAGATACAACACGACGGCGCCGCGAATCCGATGATGGGTGACCTGCCCGGGTCCGAAGACGGCGCTCCACACGATCCAGCCGAGCATGATCATGAACACCAGAATGGAGCCGGAGGCGATGCAGATGCTCGACGTGGTCGGAGCATCGATGCGCAGGATGTTGGCGATCAGCGCAACCGCGGAGGACACCAGGATCGCGAGGATGGCGAGCCAGTGGCGGGCGGCCACGAGGACCGCGAAAATGATCAAGACGAGCCATGCTCCCACGAAGAGACGCGCATCGAGAAACGCCGAATGCAGCAGAGGTAGCCCGACGAAAACCTCGAGGATCAGCAGCCCGAGCAGGGCCGTGAGCATGGGATCACGCCAACGTTCCTGCCAGCGCCCGTAACGCTCGGAGATCGAGGCCATCTTCACTGTTCGCCGCGCTGACGTTCCGCCTCGAACTCGTCGCCGGGCAGCCATTCCACGCGGTCCGGCGACGCCTGGGCCAGTGCGCCGAGCGCATAACCGAACCGCGCCAACGCCACATTGCTCGAGAAATCCATCGCGTCGTTGTATTCATCCGACGGATGGTGATAACGGTTTGCCGTGTAGTCGTCCCGTTGTTCCTTGCCCCATTGCACGGTATGTCCGGCGAATTTCAAGCCGGTGCCCACGGAAAACCCAGGGATGCCGGCGCGCGCAAAACTGAAATGATCGGACCGGTAATAGTGGCCGGCGCCCGGTTCCGAATCCGGCTGGATCTCGAAGCCAAAGGCGGCGGCGGTTTTCAAAACGACGGGATAGAAGCTCGTGCGCTCGGCACCGGTTACGGTCACCGATTCAGGCTGGCCGATTGGCGCAACCGCATCGAAATTCAAGTCGAGCGCAATTCGACCGGGTGCGATCGGCAGATGCTGGCCGAGATAGCGCGAACCCAGAAGTCCCTTCTCCTCCGCGGTCACCGACGCGAACAAGACGGGATGCGCCGGCTTGCCGCCGTCCGATGTAAACGCACGGGCGAGTTCGAGCAGCATCGCACATCCCGTGCCATTGTCGACTGCACCATTATAGACCTGATCTCCGGTCAGGTTCGGATCGAGGCCGAGATGATCGTAGTGGGCGGAATAGACGACGGCCTGGCGTGCGGATCCCGCATCGTTGCCGCGCAGCAGGCCGAGCACGTTGCTCGACTCGAACTGACGCACCACGCTGTCGATATGACCGCGCAGTCGGACCGGCAGCTCTCGCGCGGAGAATTTGCGCGTGCCGGCGCGCACGAGTTCCTTGTCGAGATCGAGGCCGGCGCCCGCGAACAGGCGGTGTGCCACGTCGAAGCCGATCCACGATGCCGCCGCGAGCCGCGGCGCCGCGTCATCGCGCAAGTACACGGCCTCGCCACTCCAGGAATTGCGCACGACGTCGAAGCCGTAGCTGGCGAGATCCGTGCGATGAATGATCAGGGCGCCGATCGCCCCATGGCGCGCGGCCGCCTCGAACTTGTAGGTCCAGCGACCGTAGTAGGTCAGCGCGGGTCCCCGGAAAAACTTGGGATCGTTCGAGGGTGGTTCATTCACGATCACGAGCACGACCTTGCCTTTGACGTCGATGCCGCGATAGTCGTTCCACTGATATTCCGGCGCATCGATGCCGTAACCCACGAACACGATCGGGGCGTCGATAACGACGTGATCGGACTGGGTTTGATTGCTCGTGACGTAATCTTCGTTGAGCCGCAGCGGCTGCGCGGGCCCGGCCGCGGGCTGCAGGGCAAGCGAGGTCGACGGCAGCGTGTGCACACCCGTGAAGCGCACGGTTTGAAAAAAACTGCCGTCGTCACCGGCCGGCTCGAGCCCATCGAGCGCGAACTGCGTCGCAATAAAGCGGGCCGCGATGTCGCCGCCGCGCGCGCCGGTGCCGCGCCCCTCGAGCAGATCATCGGCCAGAAAACGCACGTCTGCGCGAATTCGCCGCGCATCGATGCTGCGCATCGCGGCCGCTGCAGCGGGCGGCAGGGACAGCTGTGCGGCGATCCCATCCAGCGCGTCCGTCGGCGCTTGCGTCGCCACGCCGGCAGACCCTGCCGCTGCTGCGGCCCACAGGTTCCAAGCCGCGAACGCCGCCGCCGTCGCGGCCAGGACAATCATCTTCTTCATCGCCTTCTTGGTCATCGCTCTGACCCTGCGACTCAAAGTGATCGGCGTCAAGGCATCGCTGGGCCTTGAACATGAGGTCGCCGCCGCGGGCGCAGCCGCAGCGTATCGCGAACGGCAGCCTTTTGCGATACTACGGACTTCTGCCGGGGACTTCTGCCGGCGCACCCGCCGCCGCAAGGAAGACGATTCTCATGCCTATCTCAATCCGTCGCGCGCATCTGCCGGTGTTCGCGCTCGTCTGCATCGCATCCGCCGCAGTGGGAGCCGCACCGGCCGGGCTCGCCGGCCCGGCGCCGAGTGTCGACCCCGCGCTGGTCGCAGTGATTGCCAGTCCGGCAAGAACGGCGGCATTTGCAGCGCGCGATGCCGCGCGGCACCCGGCCGCGGAGTTATCCTTCTTCGGTCTCGAGCCGACCATGACGGTCGTCGAACTGTGGCCGGGCGGCGGTTACTGGACGGAAATTCTCGGGGCTTACCTCGCGGCACACGGCCGGTACTACGTCGCGTTACCACCGGCCGGGAACGCCGAGGAGGATAGCGGCGTCGCCAAATGGCGGGCACGCGTCGCGGCCGCCGAAGGGCGGCTCGGGACGATTCATGAAACCACGCTGGGGGCCGATCATTTCGAGATCGCGCCTGCGGGATCTGCGGATCTCGTGCTGACCTTTCGCAATCTGCACAACTGGATGGGTGACGGGTATGCGGAGCGAGCCCTCGCCGCCTGCTTCACGGCGCTCAAACCCGGCGGAATCCTCGGCGTGGAGGAGCACCGCGGGCGCAAGGACCGCCCCCAGGATCCGAAGGCGGAGAACGGCTACGTACGCGAGGATTATACGATCGCACTGGCGAAACGCGCCGGATTCAAATTGATCGGATCATCCGAGATCAATGCCAATCCGCGCGACACCAAGGACTGGGTCGATGGCGTGTGGACGCTGCCGCCGACGCTATCCCAGGGTGACAAGGACCGCGAGCGCTACCTCGCCGTCGGCGAAGCCGACAATTTCGTGCTCAAGTTTCGAAAGCCTGTGCACTGATAGGCCTGCGCTCCGGAAGGCGACTGATGCTCCGGACCTGCGCGACGGCCCGCCGTCACTGAGGCGATTTTTCCGAATAGAACGTAAATTCTATCTCGACGCTCGCCGCGAGCGGCAGAGCGACCACGCCCACGGACGTGCGCACCGGGGGCCGCGTCACGCCTGACAGCCACGTCTCCCAGGCGGCATTGATGGCGCCGAAATCGCCGAAGCGCGTGGTGTAGATCCGGGCCGAGGCGAGGTCTTCGATCCCGAGGCCGAATTCCGGCAGCGCTGCGCTCAAGTTGGAGAGGATCTTTGCCGTTTCGCTGCCTGGACCACCCTCCTCGAGCAGCCCCGTGGCCGCATCGAGCGCGATCATTCCGGAGAACAGGATCCAAGGTCCCGCCTGCACGACGGGTGTGTAGCGGAACCGCGGTTGCGGCAGCCGCGAGGAAGCAAGCGCCCGAATCATGATGCTGTCACTCCTGGAGCTCGTGGCCGATGGCGACGTCCATACCGGTAGCCGATCTGATCAGGAGCCCGTGCGCTCCGGGCGCGGCGACTGCAGCCGGTCGGTGCCGTAGACGAACAGAAAATTCCCGAGGATGCTGAGCGTGAACAGGCCGATGGTCGCCGGGACCACCTCGAGAATCTTGTGCCAGCCGAACCAGTCGGTCGGCGTGTCGATCCAATGCACGATGCGCGCGCCGAGGCCGCTATCCTCATCGCGCACGCAACAGTTGACGAGGACGGCGCGCAGCCCGTCGGTGATGCCGATATGGGTCCATTCGCCATCCCTGAGCCAACGATAGACCTGGACCGAAACCAGGCACAGAAACGCGGCCAGACAGCCATAGGCGATGACCGCTCCGAGCCCGCGCAGCACGATGGCACGCGCGTCGAGCGGACCTGTGCTCAAAGAATCTGAGCCGGTGGCGGACATGCCTGGACCTCCAATATTGCGCTGCGAACGAACTCTCCTTGGCCAGTCGGCGAAGTTCGACGTCCCCGTCGGTTTCAGACCGACATCGTCCCAATATACATTGCCGACCCACTTGCGGTCACCGGTTTCAAGTCTTCAGTGTTGTGCAGGCGCGACGCGATTCTGTGCCCGCTGCGGCGCAGTCTCCGTCAGTGGCGCGCCCAGAACCCCGGACGACTCGCTGCCGGCATCGCTCGGACTCGCGACCGCATCGGGTGACGTGCCTGTGCCGGGTGACGTGCCTGTTCCGCGTAAGGCGCCCGCGCCAGGAGTGGCACCAGCGCCGGGTGAGGCATCCGCGCCGGGTGGGGCATCCGCGCCGGGTGGGGCATCCGCGCCGGGTGAGCTGTCGGCGCCCGGTGAGGTGTCAGCGCCGGGTGAGGTGTCAGCGCCGGGTGCCGCCGCCGGCGTGCTCGGGCGCGAAGCAGCGCCGCCCTCGGAGACGAGCCGCAAACTCGGTGCAGATGCCGCCGCGGTCGGCGCGTCGGCGCGGGCGCCCGCGCCCACCCCCCGTGCCCACATAAAATACCCGGCGTTCGCGAGCGCCAACAGCACGACACAGGCTTTGAGCCAGGTCATGGCTGGGGCCAGGTCATGGCTGGAGCCAGGTCATGGCAGGAACCAGTTCACGACAGGAGCCGGTCCAGGCAGGAGCCAGTTCATGGCGGAGAGCCCAGCGCCAGACTCACGTCGCCCGAGACGAATCGGTGCGTCTGTCCGTCCACCTCGAACAGCAGAGCTCCGACGGCATCGATGCCGCGGGCGATGCCGCGGCGAACCTCCGCCCCGGCGACGATGCGCGCGGCGCGGCCTTGCATGGCATCCAAAGCCTGCCACTCCGCCCGCAGCGCGGAGAATCCGTCGCGCTCGAAGCGGATCAAGATCGAGATCAGCTCGTCGAGAATCGCGCCCGCGGCTTGATTGCGCGACGGCGGCCGGGCACTCGCCTCTGCCACACCTGCCAAGCGGGTACCGGTCGCCTCGACTTCGCGCCGCAGCCGTTCGGGCACCCGCATGTTGACGCCGATGCCGATGACGACGTGAGCGGGGCCGCCGGATTCGGCGCGCAATTCGATCAAGATGCCGCCGACCTTGCGATCCTCGAACCAGATGTCGTTGGGCCATTTGAGTTGAATGCCAACCGCACCCAGACGTCCGAGCGCCCGGGCGACGGCCACCCCCACGGCGAGACTGAGACTCGGCAGCTCGCGGTCGGCCTCCGCAAACGTCCAGCTCAGTGACAAGCTGAGGCTCGACCCGAATGCCGCGACCCAGCGCCGTCCACGCCGTCCGCGGCCAGCGCTCTGCAGTTCGCTGAGGCAGGCGTCGGCAAACCCTGGCGGCGGCGGCGGAGCGGCAAGCAGCCGGGTATTGGTCGAATCCACCTCGAACAACAGTTCGAGGCGCCGCAAGCGAGCGCCAGCCTCCGGCGCGATTTCACTGCGGATGCGACCCGCATCAAGCAATTCGGCGGCCTGCTCGAGCCGGTAGCCACGGCGCGCCTCGGCGAGGACCTCGATCCCTCGATCACGCAGGCGTTCCACACCCTTCCAGATTGCCGCACGGCTCACCCCGAGGCCGTGAGCCAATGATTCGCCCGAATGCAGCTCCCCGTCGGCGAGCAGGGCGAGCAGCACCGGCGAGTTCACGCCGCCCGAGAGCGAAACAGCCATAGGCGGCGAACGCGGTTTTCGTTGCCCCGCCACATACGCACGATATTGGCACGATGCGTGAAGATGATGAAAGCGGCGAGCAGCGCTGCGAATCCGAGCAGTGACGTGTTGGCGGGTTCCCACAGCGCGACCGCCAGCACGAGCGCGGCGCCCGCGCACATCGTGGCAAGACCCACGTAGCCGGACAGCAACAAAACGACGAACCAGGCGGCGCTCACGGGCAGCAACAAGCGCGGCTCCAGTGCGCCGACCACGCCGACCACGGTCGCCGCTCCCTTGCCGCCGCGAAAGTCGAACCACACGGGATACACGTGCCCGACGATCACTGCAAAGCCGCAGGCAAAGCGCAGCCAGACCCGCGACAGCTCGGGGTCCAGGTCCGCGCCGGGCCAGGCCGCCGCGGGCAAGGCAAGCACGACGAGCGCCCCCTTGGCGATGTCGAACAGTAAAACCAGCAGTGCGAACCCCTTGCCCTGCGTGCGCAGCGCATTCGTCGCCCCGGCGTTGCCCGACCCCAGCGCACGGATGTCGACGCCACGCAGCCGGCCGAACAGCAGGCTGCCTGGCAGCGATCCGACCAGATACGCGATCAGCGTCTTGATCCCGAGTTCGAACATGTCGCGACCATTATGACACCCTGGGCACGCCGGGCAGATGAATCTCCGCCAACATGCAGCGCACGCCACCCCCGCCGACCCGTTCGATGGTCGGAATGTCTACGCAGAGCAGGGCGGCGTGTTTCTCGAGCACGCGCAGCTGACGGGGGGCAAGCGCCGCGCGCGCGGTTCTCGACATGACGAGGAGGGGGCCGTCGGCAGCGGCGAGCTCCAGTACGTTGGCGGCGAAGCACTGCATCTGACCCACCGAGATGTCGACGACCTCGTGTCCGGATGCCTCGAGCCGGTCGCGGACGGCGCCGCGCTCCCCGGACACGCACAGCGCCTCACCGCAGAGCACCGCAAAGCTCGTGCCGATACTCAGGAACACGTTGGTGTGATAGATGGGCCGGCCGTGACCGTCGCGGGACTCGAACAGCAGCGATTCGTAGTCGAGCGCCCGGGCAAACTCGCGCACCACGGCGCGATCGGTCCGCGCCGACAGGCCGGCGTAAGCCACACCCGCGGGCCGGTCGAGGACCAGACTTCCCGTGCCCTCGAGATACCGGCCGTCAGCCTCATGCGGCGTGAGGTCCACGATGCGCCGCACGCCGTAGCCGGCCGCCCGCACGAGGTCGATGATCTCGGCGCGGCGCTCCAGCCGGCGGTTCTCGGCCAGCATGGGGTACAGCACGACGGTTCCATCTGCATGAAAACTGACCCAGTTATTCGGAAACAGCGCATCCGGCTTCGGGGGTGCGGCCGTGTCCTCGGCCACGAGCACCTGGACACCGGCGTGCGCCAATGCGGCACGCAGCGCGTCGAACTCCCTGATCGCGGCGTCCCGCACGTCGCCAGATGGCGACAGTTGGAATGCATTGCTTGCAGCGGTTTCTGAATTGAAGCCAAATGAGCGCGGTCGAACCATCAACACCGCTGCCGCGCTTTGAGATATCCGCTGAGCCATCATCCAAGTGCGACCGTACTGTTTCGAACCCTCGGGTCCACCGCCCATGGACTATAACTCTGGTCCCACCGGCAGGGGCTCATTTGGGGAACTGGGCTTGCCGGCGTCACCCGTTCATGTTTTGTGCGCGCTGCTACTCTGCGCACTCGCGCGGGGTGCCGAAGCCGGCCCTGCCGCCCCTGCGGGCCCTGCCGCCCCTGCCGAGGCGCTCGCACCGGGCGATGTGTTCAGTTTCGATACCGTGCTCGCCGAAGCGAAGCGGCGCGCCTCGGTCGCCTACGTGCCCCAGCGCGGCAGCATGCCGGCATGGCTCGACCGCTTGAGTCCCGACCAATACCGCAGCATTCGCTTCGATCCGGACGAGGACATCTGGCGCACCGAGAATCTGCCGTTCCGGATGGAACTGCTTCCCGTCGGCTTCAATTTTCAGACCAAGGTGACCGTCTCGATCGTGGAAAATGGTCAGGCACGCGACCTCGTCGGCACACCGGGCATGTTCGTCTTCGGCGCCAATCTGCCGGCGCCGCCCGCGCAGGCGACCGTGCCCCTGTCGGGGTTCCGGATCCGCAGTCACATCAACTCCAAGAAGATCTGGGACGAATTCTTGGTCTTCCAGGGCGCGAGCTATTTCCGGGCCGTCGCCAAGGGTGAGGTGTATGGCGTCTCGGGGCGCGGCCTCGCGATCGACACCGCCGAGCCGTCGGGCGAAGAATTCCCGGGCTTCACGCATTTCTGGATCGAGCGGCCGGCGGGATCGTCCACCGACGTCGTGATTTACGCACTGCTCGAGAGCGACTCGACCACGGGTGCGTATCGGTTCACGGTACGGCCCGGCATCGAGACCTCGATGGACGTCGACATGACGTTGTTTCCGCGCACGGATCTGCACGTGGTCGGCATCGCGCCGCTCACGTCCATGTTCCTGTTCGACGCGACCAACCGCGGGCGGCTCGACGATTACCGCCCCGAGGTGCACGACTCGGACGGACTTCAGGTCACGACGCAGTCCGGGGAACCGCTCTGGCGCCAGCTCGCGAACCCCGTGAAACTGCAGGTCTCCACGTTCACGGCGCAGCCGCCACAAGGTTTCGGCCTCGTGCAGCGCTCCCGTCAACCGGGCGATTTCGAGGACCTCGACTCCCTCTACGAGCGCCGCCCGAGCGCCTGGGTGGAACCGCGCAGCGACTGGGGGCCGGGCGCCGTGGAACTCGTCGAGATTCCCTCGGGGCGTGAAACCAACGACAACATCGTGGCCTTCTTCCGGCCGGCCGCGGGTCTGCCGGCCGGCCGGCCCGCGCATTTCGCCTATCACATCGCCTGGCTCGACGAGCCGAAGCTGCCGAAGGGCCTCGGCGCTGCCGTGGCCGCGCGCTCGGGCGCGAGCCTCGACGGCAAGCGGCGCGTCTACCAGATCGATTTCGTCGGAGCCGGGGAGAAGACCGAGGGGCTGCACGTCGAGGTGAGCGCCTCGGTGACCAAGCCGTCCAACGTGACGCTGATGCCGAATCCTGCGCTGCACGGCATTCGTGCGAGTTTCGAGATCGACCCGAACAATGTCGACCTGATCGAGTTACGCTTGCGGATCATGCGCGACAACCAACCCGTCACCGAAACCTGGCTGTACCGATGGACCGCAAGCTGAGTTCCGCGCGAGCGGCCGACGCGTCCCTGCGCACGGGCGGCATGCCGCCCGAGGCGCCGCTCACGATGCCGGTCCAAAACTTGCGCGCCAGGCCGTCGCGTCGGAAGGGATCCCGCATTTCTCCCGCCGTGTTGTTCGCGCGCGTGATCCTGCTGGCGGTGAGTGTGGCCGTATCGACCTACGGCACCTATCAAATGCTGCAAGTCGTGCGCTTTGCCAGCATGACGCTGCTGCAGGGGCTCATGATTTTCTTCTTCGCGGTCTCGCTGGGCTGGATCGCGTTTTCGGCCGGATCGGTCCTGGCCGGCGCTTCGAAGCGGCGCGAGGTCCTGGCCGGCGCGCCACCGCGCGACGCGGCCGGAATCCCTGCGCGGCGCGCCCTGACCGCATTGGTCATGCCGATCTACAACGAGGATCCGATCCGCACGACCACGGCGCTGCAGGCGATGGCTGAAGCGCTCGCCGAGCTCGATTGCCACCGGGGATTCGAGATCGTGGTGCTGTCCGACTCGACGGACTGCGATGCGTGGATCCGCGAGACGGTGGCCCTCGAGCGACTGCGCGGCGCGCTCGCCGGAGTGCTGCCGGTCTGGTATCGGCGCCGGTGGCGGAACGTCGCGCGCAAGTCGGGAAACGTCGAAGAATTCGTGAAGCGCTGGGGGGGCCGCTACGATTTCATGATCGTGCTGGATGCGGACAGCCTGATTGCCGCCGCAACGCTCGAGAGCCTGTCGGAGGCGATGCAAGCAGACCCCGACCTCGGGATCTTGCAAACTGCACCGCAACTGATCGGCGCGAAGACTTTCTTCGGGCGCCTGCAGCAGTTCGCCGCTTGCGTGTACGGACCCGTCATCACGCGCGGACTCGCCGCATGGTCCGGCGACAGCGGCAACTACTGGGGGCACAATGCGATCATTCGCGTCGCCGCATTCGCAGAGTGCTGCGGGCTGCCGCAGCTGAAGGGCCGCAAGCCCTTCGGCGGGGCAGTCATGTCGCACGACTTCGTCGAGGCGGCCCTCATGCGCCGCGCCGGATGGAAAGTGCGCATGACGACCGAACTCGGCGGCACCTGGGAGGAATCGCCCCCGTCCCTGATCGACATCGCCGTACGCGATCGGCGCTGGGCTCAGGGCAATCTGCAGCACACCAAGGTCATCGCAACGGCGGGCCTGTGCGTCACGAGCCGGCTGCATCTCGGCATCGGCATCATGAGCTACCTGGCCTCCCCGCTGTGGCTCGTGCTGCTCACGCTCGGCTTTGCCCTCGCACTGCAGTCGCACCTGATCCGACCCGAGTATTTCAGCCAGGACTTCCAGCTGTTTCCGACCTGGCCGCGGTTCGACACCGAACTGATGATGACCCTGTTCTGGTTCAGCATGATCGTGCTGCTGGTGCCGAAGATGCTGGGGCTGGTGCGGGCCTTGTGCACGCGGCGCATTCGCGAGCTCGGCGGCGGCGTGATCGGCGTCTGCGCGAGCGTGCTGTTCGAGGTGATCCTCTCGGCCTTGTATGCGCCGATACTCATGCTCGTGCAAAGCCGGTACGTATTCGAGATCCTGATGGGGCGCGATTCGGGTTGGAAGCCCCAGCGCCGCGATGCGGGGGGCGGCTCCTGGAAGGAGGCTTGGTCCTTTCATCACCGGCATTTCGAGATCGGCTGCGTGACCGCGGTGATCGTCTGGTTCCTCTCCCCGCCGCTGCTCGCCTGGGTGTCGCCGGCGCTCGCGGGCCTGTTCCTGTCGGTCGTGCTGTCCCGGGCGAGCGGCTCCGAGACGCTCGGCCGATGGCTATCCAAGGTGGGACTGCTGCGCACGCCCGAGGAGGTCGAGTTCCCGGCCCTGGTGCTGCGCCGACAGGCCTTGATCGCGGCGGCCGAAGCCTTGCCGGGCGACGGCCTGTATTTCCTTGCGCGGCACCGGGAGGCGCGCCGCGCCCACATCCAGGGCAATCTGCCGCGACCCACGGACCCGCGCGGTCAACCCGATGCCCATGCCTTCACGGCGGAACAAAAACTCCGTGACGCGCGCACCGTCGAGGAGGCCCTCGATTGGCTCACGCCGACCGAGCGCGTCGAAGTGGCAAGCGACATGCACATGCTCGCGCAGCTCGCGGCGCTGCCCGACGCACCCCAGCCCGCCTACATCATCTGATCGACCCCCATACCGCGATAACGAGCTCGAGAATGATGCGTCGACGAGAGATCTTGAAGTCCGCCGCCCTGCTGGCCTGCGGAAACCTGAGCCTTCGGCGGATCGCCCGGGCCGCGCAGATGCCCGCGGTGGGAGCGCCGCCCCAAGCCTTCGATTTCGCCTGGCTCAAAGGCCAGGCGCGCTATCTCGCGAGCAATCTCTACACGACTCCGAAGGACACCCTGCCGCCGGTGCTCGCGCGGCTCCAATACGATCAATATCAGTCGATTCGCTTCCGCGCAGATCACGCGCTGTGGGCAGATGACGGCTACGCGTTCCGTATCCAGTTCTTCCACGTCGGCCGCAGCTTCATGCTGCCCGTGCGCATGTTCGAGGTCGTCGACGGCAGCGCGCACGAGATCGTCTATGACCCGGCCATGTTCGACTTCGACAAGAGCGGCGTCGACCCCGCGATCATGAAGGATCAGGCCGGGTTCGCGGGCTTCCGGATTCAGTTCGTGACCAATTGGAAAGCCGACGTCGCGGCGTTTCTGGGTGCGGCCTATTTCCGCGCGGTCGGCGGCGACACGCGCCAGTATGGTCTCTCGGCGCGCGGCTTGGCGGTCGACACCGCGCTTGGCCGGCCGGAGGAGTTCCCGCGCTTCACCGCGTTCTGGTTCGAGCGGCCGACCAAGGATGCAGGCACCCTGACTCTCTACGCGCTGTTGGATTCGCCGAGCGTGGCCGGCGCGATGCGCATCAACATCGCCCCCGGCGGCACCCAGGTCATGGACATCGATGCGGCGTTCTATCCCCGCAAGCAGATCGAGCGGCTGGGCATTGCACCCCTCACGAGCATGTTCTATTACGGCGAGAACGACCGGCGCAACGCCAACGATTGGCGGCCCGAGATCCATGACTCGGACGGATTGTCGCTGTGGACCGGCGCCGGGGAATGGATCTGGCGGCCGCTCACCAATCCGGCACAGCTGCACGTCAATTCATACTTCGATGACAATCCGCGCGGATTCGGCCTGCTGCAAAGGGATCGCAACTTCGATCATTATCAGGACGACGGCGTCTACTACGACAAGCGGCCGAGTCTCTGGGTGGAACCGAAGCCTGGGCCCGCAGGTGGATGGGGCCGCGGTGCGGTCCAGCTCGTCGAGATACCCACCATCGACGAAACGTTCGACAATATCGTCGCCTTCTGGAATCCGCTCGACAAGCCCAAACCCGGCCAGGAGCTGCTCTACGGGTACCGCCTGTACTGGGGTACGGTCATGCCGTTCGGTTCGGCCCTCGGGCAGGCGATCGCGACGCGCACCGGCATCGGCGGCACGGTCGGACAGAAACGCACGTATTATTCGTGGCATTTCGCCGTCGACTTCGCGGGCGGCGAACTCGGCGATCTCGCCAAGGACGCGGAAGTCGAAGCCGTGATCACGGCCTCGCACGGACAGACCGAACACGTAACCGCGCACTACCTGCCGGAATTCAACGGCTACCGAGCCCTGTTCGACGTGCGGCCGCCCGATGACAGCGTTCAGCCCATCGATCTGCGCCTGTACCTGCGCATCCAAGGCCGGCCGCTGACCGAAACCTGGATCTACCAATGGACCCCACCCACGCTCAAAGAGCGCAAGCTCGCGCTGCAGTGAACCCCGAAACGGCCAACGCGCCGCGCCAGCTCTCGCTGATGTGACCCTCGAGACGGCCAACGCGCTGCGTCAGCTCTCGCTGCAGTGACCCCCGAGACGGCCGACGCGCCGCGTCAGCCGGCGCCAGCATGGCAGACTCGATACAGGCTCTTCAGACCACCTGACCGATGGCGACCACGTGATCTTCAGCCCGCCTGACCGATGGCGACCACGTGATCTTCAGCCCACC
>Ga0209611_10005612_pt1 | contig 20910 bp, 11 predicted proteins | sample S1TSphgellanicum_3_FD_187693 | JGI IMG/M metagenome (GOLD analysis project Ga0209611, IMG submission 187693) | Host-associated microbial communities from peat moss isolated from Minnesota, USA - S1T2_Fc - Sphagnum magellanicum MG (SPAdes) (version 2) | ecosystem: Host-associated > Plants > Peat...
TTCTTCATAGATGAAACTTTCCTGAAAATCAAAACCCCACTCTGGGAACCCGTCCTTCTTCCTATTATTATTACTACTATTATCTTCTTATGATATTTACTTTTACAGCCACCTTTTTATATTTAAAAACTGATTTGATTTTTGCAAAAAAAAATCATATATAATAAAAAAGATGACAACCCAAAGAAGCCGGCTGCCACATAATTGTATGCACTTGATGTTGTTGATTGTGCACTTGCATCTTGTGCACACTCACATCTTCTTGTTGTTGTTGTTGATTGGTGTGCACTCACTTCTTGTTGATTGATTGTGCACATGCAATTGATGTTGTCAATTGTGCACGCACCACTTCTCGTTGTTGATTGCACACACACCACACTTCTTGTTGTTGTTGATTGTGCACAAACACACAAACTTCTTGTTATTGTTGTTTCTGTACACAGAACTTATTGATTGGGTGTGCGCACTTTTTGTTGTTAATTGTGAGACTTTGTTGATATTCTTTGTTGGAAGAAGAAAGAGCAAAGCCTTCTATTGTATATGTGAAGTACATTCTATAGGTATTGTACATATACGGACCTCCTTGCTGGTTATAATATATATATATATATAGCTACTTACCTCGTCCTAGTTATTGGTGCATGTCGGACTTTGAATTTAAAGGTTTTATTGGAAAATCATGAATCGATGCAAAATAATGATCTAGATGATGAATGAAAAAGTTGCCTAGTCTGGAATGTTCTCTCAATTATAGTATCAATGAACAATAGCCTAGCAACAGGTGACAAAATTCCAGAATTTTATTAATTCAATTTTAACTTTAAAAATGAAAATTTAGAGACATTATTCCACCATGGCTCCTGTGGCCTGCCCAAGATTATTTTTTGTTGCAAATTTTCGCCAATTTGCGAAAACAATTTTGAAAAAAGAATATTCTCTCACAAGTTCCTTGCTTGTCAAAAACCAACTCGCCAAAAAAAATTTAATTAAATAATTTTTTTGCCTACAGCATGAAAAGATGCTTAAGATTTCTCAACTTTCATAACTTGAATATTGTCAAATTTGGCTAAATGTTTTTATGGATGATTGCCACTTGAGAATATCACAAAATTGAAGTAAAATACATATTATAGAAACTGTTTCATCATATTCTTATAAACACAAAACCTTATAATCAAACATTGTGGTACTTTGTCACCATTTTGTGCTAACAATGGTTCCTTATTTTGTAAAGTTGCCACATCCTTTATCATAGGCTAGGGTTAGGTCCGGCACGTTATAAAAGATTCATTCATTTTTTCAAGAAATAAGTATAAATTTTTTCATTGATGGAAATTTAAAAGTTCAATGAAGTTTGTTTGAGATATGGATGCCTATAAACTAGAGATTTGAATTTCCCAATTGTTGGGTTGACTCATATATTGAAACTCCTGTATTAATTTCTTCTGAGTTGAAGGAGTTTCAATACAAGAACATTGAAATTTAGCTAAATTTTCCTATACTCATTTCTTCACAACTGTCACATTCCATAAACTTGAAGAAGGGTTAAAAATTCTTAGGATTTCATGCTTTTTCAAATTTTGTCACTTAAGTTGTGCATTTATCAAGGATTTTGGCACTTCAACATCCTTTTTTTTTAAAAATACTTAAAAACTTCAGGATTATTTAATGTTGAACCTGACCTTAACCTATAATATGCTTGTTGGTCAAGAAAACTTGCATTAATAAGCTTGGTCATAACAACATGTTCCCATGAATGTCCCCAACAACGAGTTCTTGAACAATTTGTAGCTAAATTCGACAAACAATGTCAATTAAAGATTTGCTTCCAAGATTGTCCAACTCCCAATCTAGTGTAGCACCTTATCCAGTTTGACATTTAGGTGCTGAATTTCATTTTATTTTTCAAAATCAAGTTCCACAATTGGAATGGTAATTTATAAAATTTTCAGCCTGAAATTTTGAAATATTTTTTTTGATAATGACAATTGATCATTGCACTTAATGTCATGAAATGATCTCATTGAAAGAAAAGTATTGCATGATCTCCTCTTCTGATCACAAATCTCGGATGCAAGCATTAGGGATTTCACTTTATAAACTTCAAAGCTAAGTCTTAATAAACTTTGAAGTTGCTAAACGTAGGTAGGTAAATGACATGAAAATCACCTACTTATCTATCTATGAGGGAAGGTAATTTGTTGGTTTGTCACATTGAGATCTCCCAAATCATGGTGTCTCTTGCCATCTTCTTGGTATAGTTGGAAAGCCCTCAATGAGTAGGGAAGCACCTCATTGATCCCATAATGTTTTGACTTGTGGTGGAGAAGTTATTGAATATTGAACATTTTTCTCATTGAAAATTCATAAACTAAAATTTATAAGAGAATTTGGTGCACTCTTGGTTTTTTTTGGAAAGTCCTCAAGGAATAAGATTTAATGAAGGTAATTTGGAAATTTTTTAACTCAATGGGTAGAAGATATCAAAATTTGAGTAGTTTTTATAATTGGAAATTTAATTAAATTACAAAAAATGATTTTGGAAGGAAAAATTAGTTGAGTAACTAGTTCACATTTGGGTCAACAGCATAGACTACTACTTATTACACTACTTAGATACTAAGTAGTAGAAACAAAAATAACAATAAACTCTGCATAATACAACTTACATAATTGTGTCAAGTTCCCAATTTTGTCATTGATGGGCATGTAATTTTCTTAACTTTGTACATTTTGAGCATGTCATTACTAGAAATTTAACATTTAAAAAAAAAAATACCACAAAACTTGAAAAGGTACCACAAGAAGCAATTTCACCTTAATAAAAATGGTTTCTCTCCCAAGATATGAAATATTTAGGATGTGTCTCTTTGAATTCTCTTGCAACAATGCCTCTGATTTAAGATCATGGCTCTGCTAAATCACTCCTATCATTGTCCCATAAGCCAAAAGCACGAAGCAAAGTGGTCCTCATACAGGGCTGGCTCCTCCACTCATATGATTTTTGGTGGGGATCACAGGCAGGGGGTGCAGGGAGGTGGTTGGTGGTATAGAACAATATATTAGATGAAACAATGGCACTTTCCCAATATAGTAGGCTAAGTGAATTTTATTTTATTTTTTGGGAAAATTATAGCCTTTTGTCCCAAGTCTCTCCCCAATTATTGAACTAAATTAAATTTAAAGATGTGTTTATTTAATTTCCTCATTTTATTTTCTCACAAAATGGCTATGTTAATGAGTCTAGGTTACCACATTTTCAACCACCTACCAGACTGGTAGGACATCATCCGGAATATATGCAAACACAATGTTAAGCCAATATGCTAATCTACTGTACATAATTAACTACTATCAGATTTGTCTTTTACTTCATGTCTTGTCTCTGGTACTTCATACCTAGATATTCCAGGCCACAGTGAACCAGCAGCACCCACCAGTGCACCATGAAGGATGAATGGAAAGTGGTCTGAAAACAGTTTTCTGTTGGGTTCCAGTTCCCTAACTATTGTTTTCTACCTATCTACTAACAACCCACAAGCAGGTTGTTAGTAGGTAGGTAATAACAACAGCCGTTACCTATGTATAAACCATCTACTTACCTAGAAGTTGCCTATTTTCCTGCCTATCTCCCTATATCTGAGACCTATTTCCTACAGAATTGGTTACTAAGGTGAAACCAAACATTACCTCAGTTGAGGTTCATCCACAACTGAGTAATAACGGACATCCAGTGGATGGTGTGCTGGTGGGTGCTGGTTCGGTGTGGCCAATATGACATACAGACATACATGTATAATTGGTATCAGTTTCTCAATTATATACCAGTACAGCACATGTACAGACCCAATGTTGTTGAGGTTATTTATAAAGAACCATTTGATCCTGGTTATTTCAAAAACCTTAAAAGAACCAATGGGTTTCATGAAATAACCGACAAAGAATTGGCAGTTTTATGGCTGGTTATTGGATTTTTCCAGAGTAATTGAGAATGGTGATTATATACTGGAATTGGCTCTTTGATTTTTCACAATTGTGATTATGAATCCTAAGAATCACCCTGAGAAGTGGCCGGGTCTGTTTGTGTTTCTAATAACCGCCTAACCCTGCTATAAACCATTGTCAAACTCAGGAAACACAATAAAATTGTGAAAAATCAATAATACAACTCAAAAACGTTATTGATATAAAAAGAAGGTGTGCATTGGAAAAGAGGTGAGTAGATGGGGATCATAGGTAGGTGTGAAAAACTGAGACAGAAATGACAAATTTAATTTTTATTATACTTAGATCTATATATTAAGAGTGAAGAAGCTATTTAAGCACACTTATTAGTTTGCAAATTTAAAGAGATCTAAGATGTTTCTTTCTTTCCCATATCCAATTGGTTCTGTTTTTAAACAAATAAAAATTAACAGCAAAAAAACATCCCCCAACAAATAAATAAATGAATCAGCTTTGCAATCATCCATGAATTGGTGGGGTAGGAGTTCTTCTTTTGGGTGTGTTGTTGTTGGCTTTATCATTGTTGTTAATATTGTTGGGGTGTTTCATCAGTTTGGAAGAAGGAAAAATGCTCACAATAATAAACATGATTGCCTTTGTTGTTGCTGTTGTTGCATTATTCTTGTTCCTGCATTATTAGTGTGCTGCAAAAGGTGCTCCTTTTTGCTCTGTGTCTCGCTGTTCCCACCACCCCCCCCCCCTCTCTCTCTCTCTTAACGAAGTGGTCTCTTCAGTTTGCTGATCCGGATTGTAGTTGAAGTATTTTGTGAGCTGAGAGGGTGAGAGGGAGGGAGGTAAGAGGGTTGATGAGTGAGTTGAGTTGCATGAGTGAGTGAGTGGGTAGGTGGGTAGGTCGGTGGGTGGATGAGTGAGGAAGAGGGAGTGGATTCGGTGAGTGAGTGAGAGAGGTGGGGATGGGAGTGAAGAGAAACGAGTGATTGGGTTGGTGTTTTTGGGCCAACTTTGTTTTTGGTTTTTATTTTTCACCGACCTAATGCCACACCCATTTGTGGAATAATAATTGGAGGGGGAGGTTCTTTGGAGCTGGGTCCTTTTGATTCAAAGGAAGAATCTTTGTTTTGGTGGTGCAGGGCAGGGGAGGGAAGGAGGACCAAAAAGTGGGGGAAGTTTATTGGAGCTTTTGTGCTGGAGTTTGTTGTTGTTGTTGTTTGGGGCTGGGGGGGGGAGGGGGAAGAGGAGAGTGATTTTGGGAAGTGAGTGGGAAAGAAGGAAAGAGTGTTGGAGGACAAAGATGTTGTTGTTGTTGTTCTTGTAGAGTTGGTGGTGTTAGTTTGCCATAACCGTCGTGGACTTGGACGGCTTGGGAGCTGAAGGGGAAGAAGCCATTAAGGACAACACAGACACAGAGAGAGAGAGAGAGAGAGAGAGAGAGAGATCTGAGCTGAACATCAAAGGAGGAGGAGAACAACAAGTGGTGTGCACAGGTCGAGATCTGGAAAGCTCTGCAATGCATCATCCAGTTTCGATCTAAAAGAGTAAGAGATTCACAAGCTTGGAGCTGTCTGGTGTCATCATCATCATCATCATCTCAGTAAAAACACGTCTTCTTCTTCGTAACAAAGCAGTCCTTTTTGGTCTCTCTCTAGTGATCCCACATTCAAGGATTTTCTTTTCTTTTGCTCCTCCTAACTAAATTTAGATCATCATTTGCTGCTGTCAACAGATCTGGCACTAACGGATCACGTCTTTGTTTTTCAGCCTCTTAGAAGCCACTTGTTTCTTCTTTTTATGCTTGGGTTGGTACTTTTGTGCACAATGTTTACCTTTTGTCATCGGACATAGAAATTTCTTTCTGAGATCTCTCTCTCTCTCTCTCTCTCTCTACCTGAGGCCTTTTCGCTCTATTCATAGAATCTTTTGTTTGATCACAAACTTGCATGAGAGTTTCAAGTGCTGCTTGTGCTAGAATCTTAAGAGTACAAGACAACTCACATAGAAAAGGTCAGATAAGAAGGAAAACTTGAGGACAAGAAGAAAAATAAGAAGAGAACACAATGTGGGGTGGAGGAGAAGGAGGAGAGAGTAAATTGAAGATTGGATGGAGACTGAAATGCATGTGGCTCTCTGTCCCTCCTTTCTCAGTTTTGGTTTTGATGTTTTGATGGTTGTTGGAACAGATTGCGTTAAGGAGAAAAGAAAGCTGCTCTTCTGTTGTTGCTTCTGTGAAGAGCGAGCTTGCTGTCTGTCTGCACGCTCTTCTCCTCGTCAGTGGTAAAAGATGTATAATTCATGGGGAGGTCCGTTGGAGGTGGCAGGAATGGATTCTGGTGCAGAGGACAATCAGAGCCGAAACTTGGACTTTGATCGTGCGTCTGTAAGAAGCTTGGAAGAGACTCAGCAGAGTTGGCTTTTAGAACCAAAGAAGCAAAAGGCAAAACCACAAGTTGATCTTGGGTGCATGACATGTAGCCGCAAGCTTTTCGTCACCTTTTTGTCCGTGCTGTTTGCTGCAAGTTTGACAGTGGGCCTTGCCATTCTCATCTGGAAAGTGGCACCCCGCAAGCACCACCATCAGCCACCACTGGACAATTACACTGTTGCTTTTCAGAAATCTCTTTTGTTCTTCGATGCACAAAAATCTGGCCTGTTGCTGCCTTCCAACAACATTTCATGGCGAGGGACATCAGCAATGCGGGATGGGTCTGATGCACTAGGTGCAGCACCAACAGATCTTACTGGGGGTTTCTATGATGCTGGTGACAACATCAAGTTTGGTTTCCCAGGGGCCTATGCAATGACTCTGTTGAGCTGGAGCGTGATTGAGTATTCAGCAAAATACAGAGCAGCTGGAGAGTACGAACATGTGACAAACATCATAAAGTGGGGGACAGACTACATGATGAAGACTTTCAACATCTCTTCCCCCAACGTGCAGACAGTTTTTGCACAGGTGGGTGCTGGAAATGACTCTGTGGCTAATGACCATAGTTGTTGGGAACGACCAGAGGACATGGATTATGCCCGCCCTGCTTATGCTGTGTCAGCTGGTCCAGACCTGGGTGGAGAAATGGCAGCTGCCCTAGCAGCAGCTTCCATAGTGTTCAAGGTTTCCTCACCTGCCTACTCTTCAAAACTGCTCATGGCTGCTAGAAATATCTTCAGCTTTGCTCGGGACGGTGGAAAACGGAGTCGTTTTGTCACAGGGCTTCCTCCAGGAGAGCAAGTTTTCTACAACTCAACGGGTTTCTGGGATGAGTACATGTGGGGAAGTGCATGGCTGTATTATGCGACGGGGAATAGTACGTACCTTTCTCTTGCCACCAACCCCATCTTAGCAGCTCATGCAGGTGCAAATGGTGGAGGCCCATGGTATGGCATCTTCTCATGGGATAACAAGCTTGCAGGTGCCCAGTTGTTGCTGACAAGGTTGCACATAATGCAATCACCGGGCTACCCCTACGAGGTAACACTGCAACAATACTGGAATGAAACAAGCACTGTCATGTGCTCATATTTACCCAACTTCAAAGCATTCAACCGCACTAAAGGAGGGCTTATCGAATTGAACCATGGGGGAGGCCAGCCTTTGCAGTATGTTGCAGCTGCTGCATTTTTGTCTGCATTGTATGCGGACTATTTAGCAACTGAAGAGGTGCCAAGTTATAATTGTGGTCCCTATAAATTTCCTGTTGATTCTTTACGCAATTTCTCTAGAACTCAGATTGACTACATACTTGGGAAGAATCCCTTGAACATGAGCTATGTAGTAGGGTATGGGGACAAGTACCCCAAACAGGTCCATCACCGAGCTGCATCAATTCCAAAGAATGGAGTCCGGTATGGTTGTCAGCAAGGCCGTCAATGGCTTTACAAAGATGCTCCAAACCCTCATGTTATTGAAGGAGCCATGGTTGGGGGGCCAAATAAACTAGACCAGTACCAGGACCACCGCGACAGCTATGGCCAGGCGGAGCCAACTGTGGCTGGAAATGCAGCATTGACTGCTGCACTCATTGCACTTTCAACAGTGACATCCACTCGCATAGATGCTAACACAATGTTTGGAGCAATTCCGCAGTCAACACTATCACCACCACCTCCCCCTGCCCCATACGTGCCCTGATGTCACCATGTAGTCATCATGTGGAGTTGGTAGGAGTGTTTGTTGGGACAATGCAGGTTGTCCATACCATTCAAAGATTCTGCAACAGAATGGTTGTGGTGAAAGACAAAGGAGTTTTGTTGTGAGCTTTGCGATAAACTATTGGATTGGAAGCCATATGTGTGAGGACTGAGGAGTCTTAGAAAGTTTGCCATTGCCTTGCAATTTCATTGAGTTCTGCAGTGTTGCCAAACTAGCAGTAGTCCTTGATACTAGGGAATTGCTGGAGCTTGTACTAGTCCTGAAACCTGAGCGAAGTCTCTCTCTCCTGTTAGACATTCCTGATGGGTGGCCACAGAGCACCAAACTGTCCACCCCACTCATGAGGATATGATGTTATCACTCCTACCTCTTCCACCCCACACCTCTTAGTAGATGAAGAGCCACCACATGAATACCTATCCACAAGGGTGCAACTGTTAGAGCCAGTTATAGATAGATAATCAGACCTTTTGCAAGTTGTGATATGTAATTCCTATTCTTTTTGAGATAACACATTGGGCATATTGTCTCAATTTTGCTGCATCTTTTCCTGAACATGACTTATAAGAAAACCCTGAATCTCTCTTCCTCTTTTGTTTAGTGGTTGCTAGATCCAATGGTGAGAAAATGCTGTGGAATTTCTGCTCCTTACCTGTAGCCACAAATCTGTAAGACTAGACACCTGTACATCTGGACAATGTATCTTCGGTAGCTGGTCAAGCCTGAAGTGACCAGGAGGTTGATGTAAGAACACAATTGCAGAGCCTCGGCTCTAATGAAGGGACTCAAATCATCTGGTGCACACATCAAATGCCCAAGAGTGCCCAAGAGGCATTGACCTGAATACGTTAGAATGTTGTCAAATGAAGGTCTTAGAAATCCCTGTTTTAGCCTGCTCTGAAAATTGAACAGCCAGACTACAACCCACCTGGTGATCATGACTTGCAAATGACTCACAAGCCCTGTGACATTTCAGCAGTTTTGCCCTCCCAGTTTAGAGTCCATAGTAGGTGGTTGTTCAGAGGCAAAGCAAGATGTTAGACAGGTCCTTTAAAAAGAAATTCTCGATGACAGGACATCCCTGTGTGATTGCAGAGGAATCAATTCACTCAAACCTCAGGTATCTGAAGGTCTTTAAGAAAGCTTCAGAATGACCCTTACCAGTCATTCCCTCTCCAATAGTTCTCTGCACTAAATGCAACCATGCCTACTCTTGTCAACACAAGAACTAGTCTGTCTTTTTCTTCCCACTGAGAACAGGGTGAAGCCCACACAAGTCCATCGATCATGACAAAGAAGGGAAGCACATTCCGGGGCAGGTATATCTGCATCAACTGATCAGAAACATATCAAACTGGTCCAGCTTAAGTTCCAACTGCATGTGCAAAAGTTACCTGTCAATTATGCAGCTGACGGTCAATGTGAATCTGATGGTCTGTAATGTACCCTGTAAGATCTGAAATGGGGTTGGTGATATCTGCACAATAGATGCATTACCATCACAAGATTTGAGAACAACAGCAAGACAGTCCAACAAGAAAAGCAAAAGAAACTAAGAGAAAGAGAAGAGCAGAGCAGCCTTGCAATTTAGATGGCCAGAAAAAAATGTCATGATCCTCCTCCATTCCTGCATAATATTAACTAAAATCATGTGACAATAATGGCCATCAACAGCTGACATCTCTCTGGTGTCATGAGCCTTCAGACAGTATAATGCAACTCTCTGACCCATTTAAGAAAGCTCTCTCGCAGAAAAATCTTGAACAAAAATTAACTGTAGACTCCTTGTCTACCAAAAAATGGACATAGAAACCTCACGCACAGCATTGGCATAGGAACTCAATGTATCAATGAGGATGGCAAGCACATGTTTTCCACACTCATATGCATAGTAATGAGTAGTAAGAGCAATTCAAGGAGTGATGATATGTTCAAGGTCTTGGGTCCTTGGACCAAGACTCGTTGCAAGTTGTTAGGATGCCAATGGCAGTAGAGATTTGCACCACATATCATCTTGATGGTGCAGCTAGCTTTGCTAATAGGAACTTGCCAATTTCTTTGGGGATAATAACAAATCTATGACCAGTGATAGATAGGTCTGACCTATTGCACTAAATAGGTCAGCCATTGCTCCTAACTGGTTGATGTGAGAGGTTGAGAGTTTCAGGTCTATTTTGTTGTCCAAATCAGAGTTGTGTGCAACTTTGATCTAGAGAAGATAGAGGTTCTTGATAAGAAGGCCATTCACAGAGGTTCATGGAAATGCTCATAGAGTTTGTCTGAAATTGAAAGATAAGGACAAATAGTTGCGGAATCTTAGACCAAATTAGAGAAGGATGTTGCTAAGGTTGTAATAGCTCAAGAGGAAGTCCATAGCTTGAAGGACAATGTGAGCAATTGTCTAGGGAGCAGGTTAGATTTTGTAGAGGCTAGTACATATGTATTGAGCTCACGATGAGCTCAAGCTCATCAATCTCAGATTTTGGTGTTATGACTCAAGCAATTTGTGCATATGAGAAGGTTTAAGACATTCAAGCAGACAAGATAGATGATGAGAATGAACTTAGATGAGCAATTGAGAGATTGACAACCACCTTGAGGACAAATGTAGTAGGTCGAACAAAGCTTTGGCAAAACATGTGGCTGAGTACTTTGTTGAGATGAGCTGGGGATGAGCTTGAGGAGGGTAGTTCTGACAATAGTGTTTGAAGTAAAATTTTAAGCACTTTAGATACATATTCAATCCTCAAGAAGAATTCCAAGTCCTAGATTTGTTAGTGTTTTACATTAGGAAGTCTTTGAAGTATCATGGTCCTTTTAATTTTGTTGAAGAAGTGTTTAGTCCTTCTAGGACTCTTAGGGTTATTCAAATTTTGAACAATTGTAGTTCTCCTAGTTTAGGACTTATTGTCAACATCATGGTCATGTGAATTTCATTCAAGAAGTGACTTAGTATTTCAAGGACTCTCAAGATTGTGTGTCAAAATCCTAGACAATCTTGAAGTTCTTAAAAGTTTTACTTTCACAACAATAGAAGTCATGTGAATTTAGTGATTAAAATTCTAAAGATGGAAAGTCTTCAATGTCCTTTTCCAAAATCCAAAAGCCTTGAACTCCTTTGATGCATATCTTGTAGGCATGCTAATATGTTGAAAGAATTTTAGGGTTCTAATGGGGTCTTTCGTTTTACACAACATCCCATGCTCTAGCCATAGAGCCTTGTTTTCATGGCATGGTTTGGCTAATCGTTAGAAACACTACCAAGCATTTCAAGTTTTTTTTTTGCCTAGTGAGCAAGGTCTTTCAAATTCCCTTTTGGCCCTTTTTCCTTTTCCTTTGGCTTGGGCTTGGGTTTTGACTTTGGATCCCTTTGGAGCTTTCCACTTTGGTCTTCCTTGGCCTCATTTATATGCACACATCCCTTCATCTTTGAAGCAGTAAGTGCAATTATCCTTTTGACTTCCCTTATATACCATTTCGCTCATGACCTTTCTAGCATGGTCATTTGGAATTTATTCTTGTTATTCTAATTATTCCAACAATGGTGTCTTCTTCTCCCCCCTTGTGATGGTGCAATTGGTCATAAGTAAATAGATCTCCTTTTGAAATTTTCTAATAGGCAATTGAGAAGAGCTTCAAGCAAAACATGTTCTTTAAATGTAAGCACTTGTAGTGGTTCCTTTGAGTGTTTCTTAGGTTTTGGTACCACCTCCACCACATTGGCTTGAATGGAACCTTGCCTAGGGATGTGTTTGGGAGTATGGCCATGCTACTAAGGCCCTTGCATGTCTTGCCCTAACCCCAACCTCCTTAGATTATAAGCATTTCACCTTTTAGATTTGTTTTTTCCTTGTTTGGACTCCTTGGGGGATTTTCAGCCTGATTCAAATTTGGAATTTTCCTTGGACCCTTTTAGGTTAACCTTCACTTGGTTGTCGCATCTTTCAGTTGACAGTTTTTCAAATATGGCTTTCAAACATTTTCAAAGTTTTTTTGACCTTAAATATTCAACCAACGGTTTTCACAACTTTTCTAGGTGAATTCCCATGTCATTGTAAGTTTTGTCTTAGTGTCCATTGTTCGAACTCTTGGCATTGGTAAGCTTTTGGTTTTGGCCAAGCCTTCTTGAGGCATTCAACCAATTCACTACAAGAAATTTGCAAAATAACAACTAAATTTGCAACTAATTCCTAGTTGTAAATGACATATGCGACTTGCAACATTGTTTAGTTGCCTTTGACAAGTTACATAGAATTTCAATCACAAAAGACAATACATGGTAGCAAATTGAAAACATAATCGATCAATATGTGACTAACACCAACATTTCATCCATCTAACATGGCATGGTTATTTTTGTTGTTTTTTACAACTAAAATGTGTAGTTGCATATGTCTATGTGGCGTGACCATTTGCAACTGGATTTACAACTAAAATGTGTAATCACATATGACAAAGAACTAAAAATGTATACATGTGACAAAAAAAATTCCATTGGACTTGGATAATGATTGTCCATTAGATGATATGTACACATGGCAATAAATAATATATATTTTAATAATAATAAATAGTACAATCATGAAAACTACCTATTGTAAGCTAAATCAAAGTAAGTAGCTATCTTAATGTATGCTAGGTTAAAATAGGCAAGCTAGCATAGGTTAAATAGGTAGATAAATAGGTAGGTAGGTAGGATCCAAGATTTATTTCATTGGTACAAGCCTTATTAATTGGTTCATCCCATATGGTTCATGCACTTTGAATGTTTAAAGTGCAAACCATGAAAGGTCTATTTTTTCACCTACCTATATACTTTATATAATTGAACTTTTTGACAAATGATATGGGATAAATCCTAATGAAAAGGAACCACAACACTAAGTAACTCTAAAATAGACAAACCAACCACCATACACTTAAAAATTAAAAAGAGGTTGAATTTTCCCACATCGTTCCTTTGCTTTTGACGTTGAAAGACCATTTGTAGCTGGAACCTATGCTTCCAATGCCACAAAAAATGTTCAATTTGGTCAAGGAATGAGGAAGATACGAGTTATTTCATGCAAGGGGGTTTATGTTTTATGGTAGGCCTATTAAAACAATTTTGGATTTTGAAGTTAAATTATTTGGTCGTTGTTCCATTGCCTTTGGAACACAAAAGGTTTTGTACATCCATAATTGGCAGACCTATAGGTTTTTATATCACTCAAAACAAACTAAAAATGAAGAAAATGTGTAGACGTGAGATTTGAAACTAAAGAGGATTTAGAGTTTTTTCTTCAAAAAAATTGAAACAAAATATCCCAATCCTTTTCCTTCTCTTCTTGCATTTTCTTCCTTAATCCTTTGCTTTTGGTGCTTGAAAAAAAAAATTAGTCCTCCAATTTGCATTTCCAATCACATAAAAATTGTTTGATTTGGTTAAAGGATTAAAAATATACGAGGTTTGAAACTAGAGAGGGTCTAAAGCTTTCTCTTCAAAAAAATTGAGACAAAATATCATAGTCCTTTTCCTTCTCTTCTTGTGTTTTCTTCCGTGCACCTTTGTTTGTGGTGTTTAAAAAACATTTGTAGTTTTCCAATTTGCACTTCCAATCACATAAAAATTGTTCAATTTGGTTAAAGGATGAGAAAAATATTGGAAAGTGTTGTGTGTAAGTTTGTGTTCGATGTTGGGTGGTTTTATCATATCATATTCTTTGTCTTGTGTAGAAAAACATTGGGCCACATATTCACACAATGAAATACCTATTATTTAACCCACTTACTTACTACCCACTACTTAGCATATTTAATAAATGAATTACATAACCTACCTATAATTAAGTAATAAGTAAAGTAAAAACAATATCACATATCAACACAATAGAATTTTTAATATTAACCCACATGCATTCTAGACTTACTACCTAGTCTACCTAATTAATTAATAGCTCCTACTACCTAGCCTAAATATAATTAATTAATTCAAAATACTAAACATAATTAATTAATTAAAAAAATTATGACATATCCACAACATAAAATGTCTTTTACTTAGCCTACCTAACTACCTATTTACTACCTCTATGGCTTACTAGCTACAACTTAGCTTGTTTATTTATTTAATTAATTAAAAAACACTTTCACATATTAACATAATAAAATGTTTATTACATATATAGTTCACCTAAATACTAGCTATCCTCTATCCTACATACTAATTATTGCCTATAGCAGGCACAAGCATGGTAAAAAAGCTAAATTGGTATCCTTGCTCAAAAAATAAAAGTAGGTGGAAAATAGATTTTGAATTTTTGAATTTTAGGCTTTTTATCAATGTTATAAATTTTGGTGTGTACTAGCCATGTTAAATAAACCATATATGGTCATCCCCAACTTGTATTATTATTTGAGCCATTTTATTCATTTATTGCAATCTTATATTTGATATTGTTTCCAAATCAAACTATTCAATTGATGCATTATTAATGTTTGAACCATCATGCATATTGATACACATTTTTTGAAACTTGAATATTTCAAGTATGATAATGTTAAGCCCTTCAAAAGTAAGTTTTTCCCTACATAGGTTTGAAGTGTTAAGAACTTTATTTTCAATATGAATTACAAATGCATTTTGTGTTTGTAACATGGTAAAACATGCTTTAAACATTGTTTGATGGAGCCATAAGAATGAATCTAAAAAATGAAATATCATGATTATATTTTATGTCTATTTTGTGCAAAATGAAACAACAACATTAAATCAAGAAAAGTGAATGAAAGTAAGTCGAGAAAAAAAAAAAACACAACATCTTACTTTATAAAGAACTTTTTGATGTCATACTACATATGTTCACGAATTTTAAACATTAACTTTCAAAGAATGTGTCCTACTTTTTAATTTTTAAAGTTGACAATTCTGTTTTTTTACATTATCAAGATATTTATTTAGCCTACTTAATTAATTACTTACCCTACTACCTAGCCTATTTAATATATTAATTACATGGTCAAATGCATTAGACTAATGATTTTTGTTTTGTGTGGAATTTGTAGTAATCTAATATCTTAAACAATCATCATCAAAACCAACCTTTTTTTATTGACTTCATATATATAGCCCCTAGTTAAATTAAAATTTGAAAATGTTAATGTCATTTTTTTGGAGATTTCAATAGCTAGAATTTGATTGAAATTTAAGAAAATCCATTAGATTTTTATACATGGTTCAAGTAAATAGCCAAAAATATTTTAAAATGTTTAAGAAAATATACTTTCATTTTTTCTTCTAGCCAAATTTGGCTAAATCTTTTTGTGAATCAATGGCACTGTGGCTCCAACACAAAATTAACAACTTGAAACAAAGTGCACTTTCAAATAATGTGTAAAAACTTTATCCAATTTAAATGGCAATTACAATGAATTATTTATATTCACTCAAATTAATTAAAAATCAAATCAAATCACTAATCCAACAATCCCATTTAATGTTCAAAAGAAAAAACATGTTCACACCTACACAAAACCCCATTATGCAAATAATTGCAAATAATGGTCCATTTTTGCCATTTCAATTAGTCCTATGAAATTTTCACAAACCTACCAAACATTATTACACATCTAACATTTAGTTCATTCAAAAACATTTTTAAAAAAAAATAGATCACTAAATCTTGTAATTTCAATTGTCAATTCTTTTTTTTTTCACATTTAATTACATGTATGTTTGTAACTAGGATTTATAGTTGCAATTCAAGTTGAATAAAATGCCACATGGTGTTTAGTGGCCCATGAACCACATCATGAATTGCAAAAATAACTACATTTTTTTCTTTTTTGAAGGCAACCATTAAAAATGGATGATACAAGTGCATTTTTCTTGTTCATTTTCATCCTTGAACCAATATTAGTTGCAAGTCGTAGTTGCATATGTAACGTTAAATCACTTTGTAGTCAAATATATGACTAGAAGATTTTTAACCATGTGTGATGGAGGATAATCATATTGGTAGTGACAAAAATGGTTAATTTGGACACAAGTTGCAAATGAATGGGTTGGAATGGACCTAATCCTTCTAGTGATTGTGATGGGTGAAGTCATGTATCAATTGGTGAATAGAACTTTATGTTTGTAGTTTCATGACATTTTTTCTACTCACTTGTCACCTTGTCAATTCAATGTGATAGTTAAAGGTGGGCGTGAGGTGGTGGTTCATGGTGTCCAAGTGACTTTAGACATGCATCCCAATTGGGTGGTGTTGTAGGTGGACATTGCAAATGTTTTCAACACCATCTTTCGAAAAGCCATCTTATAAAAGTTTTACACGACAAGAAACCATTTATCTTAATTTTTCCCTTTTGTTCAATTTTTCTATGCTCAACAACTTTCTTTTTTAAAGCTGCCACTCCCCTTTAGGAAAGTTGTTCATCATCTATTCTTTGGTGGACACGCACTAAGGTGATCCACCCACAAAACCTTTTTTTATGTTGCCCATTTTTGTGTGTTATGGTGTTTTGCAAAGGTTCTTTTCTCTTGCACTTTATGTTCCCTTTCTATTAACATTCATATCATTGCCCCCACTTTTGTTAATCTTTTTATTTTGAACATTTTGTTTCTCAATTGGCTTTTATGGGAGCTTGTGGTCCAACCTCGCTAATGCATGGCTTAGTCATCTTTTAGTTTTGCCTCTTGACTTCTCTCCTTTTATTGATTTTTGTTGCCCTTCGAACAATATCAAGGTTTTGTGAATTTCATTTAAATCTTTTTGTTTTCCTTTCTATTAACATGTTGAATGAAGATGTTTGCTATGTAGATGTGCTTTTAAAATTAGGGGATGTCAAAGTAGCTTTTGGGATCCTCTCTCAATGTTTCACCCAAAAACCTTCCTACTTACTCCATTCTTCCCCCCCCTACTGATCTTTTGACACCAACTTGCTTCTTTTGACATAACCATCATGCATGTTTTTGGGAGACTTTCCAACGCAAGCTATTGAGATTGCACACATGCCCCTTTGGTGCACCAACATGCTCATCTCCCCATTTTTCATGTGGGGATAACTTCATTTCCACAAAGTTCATTGTGTCGATGTCGTTTTTGGGGGACTTGCATTTGTTGCACCATCATTGCCACTAGATTCCTATTGGATTATTGTTCATTCTTATCAGAGGTGATAGGTGTTAGTAATTCTAATTTTATCCCTTTCCAAGTCACTTGAGGGTGGCATTGGAACTCCTTCCTTTGAATGTGGTGGCTTGTGCTCCCCCTTTCAAGCAATTTGCAAATAGGGGAATATCGATTTCAATAAAACTTTTCAAACATATTACACAACCATTCCTTCTCTAGCACTATCTTTGACATGGCTTTTAATTCACATCATGCGTGCCTATGGTCTTGCATGGGCCTGGGGGTGGGTGCATGGCTTTTTGCTCACTTGCTCATTCCATCTTTCCATTTAGCCTTAGATTTTTTCTCCTCTACATTGTGCACTAGGTTGGGCCTTCCCCATCTTTCAACTTTTAAGTTGATTAATTACATTTGTGGTCAGCCTTTAAATCTAGGAAGGACCCACCTTCTTCATCACTCCCATGGTGGGGAGCAGATTGCATCTCATGACATTATTCAAAATGTTTTCATTTCCATCACAATAAATTTGGGGTTCCATGTTTTGCATGAGCAAATTCATGTCCTTTACCAACCTCCCTTTAGTTTTCTTAGCAACAAATTAACATTATGTTATCAATTGATGGCATCCACACCTTGGCCAATGTTGTCATTGCCGACCCCACCTAAACATATATGGATTTGGATGATGTTTCATTTTAAGGAATGACCATGATGATGGCAATTTGAGCAAGAAAAGGATTTTACCACAATTGCCCTTCAACAAACACATTTTTTCCCATTGCCATAAAGGTTCTTGGTTGTTTGCATCAATAAACAAACAATTTTCTTCATTGATGTGTTAACATGATGTGGTCAAGAAAGGGCACTAGTGACCTCTCTCTAGTTCTTTTGCATTTTTTCTGCAGGAAAAAGGTGTTAATAGTTTTACAATTAGCTCATGCCACCTCTATTTTGAGGTGTATTGTTGCAACAAGTGAAGGTTCTTTTAAGTTTTTTACTCTTTCATGTTTATTGTCCCTTTCTCTTTTTGGTATGCTTTTGCGACTGGTGGGGGGCTTTGGAAATTATTGTTCCTTTGCCCCTTTGTGACCCACTTTGGGTCTTTTTCTTTAACTTGGTTCAAACTTGGGTCCTTTCTATTTGTTCCTTTCCCCCCCCCTTTTGTTGGGTGCTTTGTTTATTGGAAGTTGTTAGGGTTTCATCATTTTAATGTTTATTTATGAGTTGTGTTCAACTTGGAGTCATGTTTTAATCTCTTGTTTCAAGAACGTTTTTTTTTGTTTCTTTTGAAGCACGATAGCAAACCCAACTTGATAATTTATTGGCACCCCCCAAAATCAAGTTCATTAGCAAGTCAATAAAAGATTTACATGCACACCATTAAGTTTGATCCTAGGATCTTTTAAAGATCCCAAGGTCACATAATGGGGTTTTTTTTTTTGCTTTTTAAAAAGCATGATTTTTTGTTCAATGGGATAAACTATTATACATATTGGGGTTTGCACCATAAAAAATGTTGACATTATCCTTTCAAAAGATATCAATATTGATCTTACTTCTTCAATCATAGTCTACACAATCATTTGTGACTTTAAAGGTGGGATATATGAAGGAAATAGTTACAACAATTGTCATTTGAGAAATTAATTCCTCTTTTTAATTATAACAATTTTTTATTGTTTGTGAATAAAAGTGTTTTTTTACATGATTACATTAGTAAGCTTTAAAAACATTTCAAAGGTCTTTTCTTTTTTATTTTGGTCATCTGCCTCCAACAACGAATAATTTAATGACAATTGCAAAAAGAAATGTTAGTATCCTCCATTTTAAAGCAAACAATAGCAATGAGCTTAACAATATTTGGATTTCCACTCCTTTTGGATTTACCTCCCTTTCCAAACCCACCTCCCATTCCCGCTATTGATTTGTTATTATGTCCCATAGTTTCGCCCTTGCCATTAAGCCAAACACAATGAAAAACAATGGTAAGCATAAAAATTATTGGCAATCAATGAAGTGAGCCATGCACCCCAAGGGCCCATGTTTTTTTCTTTTTTTAGGGGGGTTGTTGATTTTTTTGGATTTTAATTGTTTTCAATGTGTTCCATCAAATTCTAAACACATTCCTCAACATGTTCCCAACAACACATTATATCCCATTTTTTTGCCCTAAAATTTTATTCTTATACCTATATAAATAGCTTAGAAAGGTGTTATATAATTTATATATTTTTGGGGATTTTCCAAAATTGCTTTAATTATTTTGTGATGGACCAATCAACGATGCCCATCGTGCAAAAGAAAAGAAATTGAACTTTGGGGTCCTCACAACTAATTAATAGGAGTCAAAGTATTGCATTATATTTCTTGTTGGTAATTGAATGGACATCTTTTCAGTCTTTAGACACTTTATAGTTGAGGTGTCTTGGGTAAAACCTAGCATCAACCCTTGTATCATGATAAAAGTGCCCAAAGTCCTTTTCATTCGTTTTAAACATTATAAATATCCTATCATAAACAAAATAAAAACCTTCAAATCCAAACTTCATTTCTTAAGTTAAAAATATTAGTGTTGAATCAAGAAGTTGAAGGTGTAAATGTAGATGATTAATCATTTTCATCACATGTTTTCACCTTGACAAATTGAAATTTGACTTTTAATAATTCAAATGGGACTTGCATCCTTCTATTTTCATTTTTTTGTAAAAATAGTTTTTTCAATACGATTTGATATCAAAATTTCCACCAAGTTTGGCATCAAATGCATTTTTTTCCCTTCAATTTTGTGATGTAGTTGATGTGGCGATCATCCATAAGACGATTTAGGTATATTTGGCTTTTAAAAACATGAACTTAAAATTATTTAAATATATTTGGACTATAATTTCTATTTGCCTCCTACTATAAATTAGTATAAAATCTGATGATTTAAAATTTCAATGACGAGAGAAAGGGTATATATAGATGATTTTTCAAAATTTATTGTTTGTTTGTCCCTAGACAATTCCATAAACAATTCATACCTACTTCATTTTTAGACCTTATAATTACCTCATTGCTTTCCCCTGCCCAACAACATGGATATGAAAAGGCAAACTAACATGTGCCTTTTCATGTTCAAGATATTTATATTGATTCAAATTAAATTATATTTGAAATTAACATAAATAATGATGAACTATTGCAAACCATATGGGAACAAAAGAAGAGGGAAAAAATAGTTTATCATTGAAAGTAATGTGGTGCTCAAGTTTTTTAAAATATTCTTTCAAATTTGGCAACTAAACACTAAAAAAAAAACTTGTTTTTCACCATTAGGAAAAGAAAATTTAGCATTTCACAAAAATTCATCAAGAAAAATGACACTATTTGGTTTAAGGTTTACATCAATTTTCTCTCCCATTTTTCACACAATTATTTTTTCCCCTTTTGCACACAATTGATTTTTTTCAACTTCCTAATATATTATAAGGATGATCCATCATAGTGGCACTAATATCCCATGACAAGAACGCACTCACAATAATTATAAATTTTGGTCAATGATCAAGGATTGTTCAAGCCCATGTGACCCAACACCCACTATTGCATTAGTTGGAAAAAAATTCATTATGGGTTTCATCTAGATGAAACTCACAACCAACCTAACCTCCCTTCCTTTAGGTTTATTAACTTGGTGCCACATAC
>Ga0209611_10005613_pt1 | contig 20907 bp, 16 predicted proteins | sample S1TSphgellanicum_3_FD_187693 | JGI IMG/M metagenome (GOLD analysis project Ga0209611, IMG submission 187693) | Host-associated microbial communities from peat moss isolated from Minnesota, USA - S1T2_Fc - Sphagnum magellanicum MG (SPAdes) (version 2) | ecosystem: Host-associated > Plants > Peat...
TACCCTTTCAACCTTTTGGAACATGTCTCTATCAATGTTAAACCTTCTTTCCCTTTACAATACAACATTCCTCTATCAACTTCTACCCTTTCAACCTTCCATGGCATGTCTCTATGAACTTTCATAAATCATTAGACTCACATTAATGGCAACCACATATGTCATGGTCGTAACATTAAAATATACAACTCTTTGCATTATGTTTGTTACAATTTGCAAATGTGTTTCCATATGAAATAGTTATTGTCATGTGTCCCTTGGTCATATGGATACCATAAATATAACTATGGTTTGCTTTGATGTTCATTATATTGAAGCCCAATGTTTATATTGATGTCTTCAATTCAAAGCATTGTGCTATTGAATTATTTATGTCCTAGAATGAACAATAATTTTGTAAGATTTTGAAAGTGAATTTTAGCCTTATTTCTTTTAGGTCTCTTTACTTTCCAAATTATTTTTTGAAAATCATTTAACGTTGAAATTGAGTCCTTCAACTTTCCACCTAATCTTCATGTAACATTTTAAATGAATACTCCTCAATATTGAATTTGAGTTTATTTTCAATGTGTTTCCCTTTTTTTTCAATTAACATTCAAGTTGAGGTGCATTGTAATGGAATGTAAAATGTGGTAAGTTAATACCTTTGAACCTAAACAAAATAACCTTCCAATAATCACATTCCAATATCCACTTGGGCAATAAGTTATTTTGCCTTTCCTTTTCTGATTTAGGATTTAGGTTTCAAGCTCAAATAGGGAAGCATATTTGAAAACATGGATAAAATCATTTTTTCCCCATAGTTTAATTTAACTCCAAAATATATTAAGCAATTTGATTTGTGTTCATCATTGGGGCACAATGAATTAATAATATAATCAACAAAAAATAAAGAGTAATGAAGGATGAGTTCATAAGAGTTGAAAACAACAAGATTAAGGGGCCACATATTTGGACTTATAAAATTGGTTTGAAAACAAAGATAATAATTGGGGGGGGGGGTTGGGGGGGATGGGATCAATCTTTAATATTATTTCTAGATTTTCATATACCATTTTGAAGGATTATAACCAATTTTTTATAAAGAACTGTTTTGTGTATATATTGGGAATTTTCAAATAATTTCTTGCAATCATGTCCTTGTTTCTGAAGCATTGTGGTTTTGAAGTTCACACAAGATTTGTATTTTGATTGTATAAATATAATGTACAAGGATTATACAAAATACACACCATACTATTTTTCTTATGTATTATATCAACATATATATGCATGAGTTGATATATGAGCATATTGATCATAACATTACCAAGTTTATATATTCTAAATGTTATTTAATTAAGATTTACATAAGCATTTTATTAACATTAGTTGGAATGCTCATGGTTTTCACAATTGTGGGATGGTGAAAAGGCACTTTAAAGTCCAATGATGTGAAAATCAAATGCAAATGGTGTTAAGTAAAGTACTTTACCATGATTTCATTGTTGCAAATAATAGAAGTACCATAGTCATTGTCATGATGATCCCATTGTAATGGGTGAACAATCTTATTTATGGACCACATGTTCAAACAATCAATAATATATGTAAATTGCATTTCATTAATATTTCAATACCTTTTTTGCATTATTAAGAACTTGGTGGCCACAAAGTTTAGTTTGTAAGATCGATGTTAATTACATTTTGTTAAATTTTCAAGATCTTTTTGTTCCGGTGAACAACTTAATGGCCACCAAGTTGTATTTATAATTGAAAGGTTCACTATTTGAACAGTGTAAATTTTGTGTTCCTATTTTTGGACTTTTGTAAAGTTCAAAATTAATTAAATATGTGTTTTAATCTTGCCAAAAAAAAAAAAAAAAAAAAAACATTCCTATCCAATTTGTGACTTCCCCCTTTTGTCATGAAATTATGTGTTTTAAAAAACATTTAAGATTAATATTTAGAAATCAAAACTAATTGAATTGACATTTCATACTTTTACCTTGGCAAGTGGTGCATGGTTATACACAAACTATGTGGTTAGAAAAATATTTTTAAAAATGATATATGCATTATGTGTGTTGTGTGTATTGATAAACAATTTTCAAATTTTAGTTTATAGGGTGTAATTAAAAAAATTTTGAGGACTAATTAAGGGAACTAAAGTTTGTGTTTTCACATTTGACCTTAATACATTTACATTCAACTTCAAATTAATTGTTTTGATGCTTGCATGTGCTCCAAAATAGATCTAAAAGGAGTTAAGTTTGTAGGCCTTGGAAAGGAGGAAAACATAAATCCACCCACTTCAAACTCCAAAAATCTACATAATGAGGAGGGTGATAAAGAGGGAAGAAGATGTGCAAGCTTTTGAAGGAAAGAAAAAATGCCCACCTGTGCCAAAAGACAAGTAATTTTTTTGGAGAAAAAGGCTTATTTAACATTCCAAAAGAAAACAAGTTTTAGAAAACCTTGTTCTTGAATTGAAGAGGGGAGGAAAAGTGAAAGATGAGAACCCATTTTCCATTGGTGATGTTTGTTGTTTTCCACTTTACTAAGCTCACAAAAGTGGCAAACTTTTGTTGAAAAAATACATTGTACATTGAAAACCATGTTTTTCCAAGTTTTTCTCAATTTTTTTTATTGATTTGAAAACATTCATTTCATTTTGTTTAGGCCATCCACAAATGACCAAATGTAGCTAGATGGTCCACAATCCACCAAAATTGATATCAACATTCCATGAGCAACTAGATTTGATCTATGTCATTTATGAACAAATGAATTATAAAAATCATTTACATGTGAATGGATTCAATGAACTGGACTATATGTGTGCCATTGGAATTGATTTCAACCATCCACATGCAAGGAAAATTTAATCCAATTGGATGTTTAAGGGAATGAAAATTGATTTTGGCTATCTAATGATGATCAAAATTGATGTTAGCTACCCAAAAGTAATTGAACTTTTGAATTTTGGCCATTCATGGGTGACTAAAAGAAATTTTTAGTCATACATAAATAATTGAATTTGATCTTTGTTTTACATGGGAGATTGAAATTGATTTAAACCATATATATGTGGGCAATTGGATTTTATTAACATCATTCAAAGGTCATTAAATTTTATCTCAATTGTATGTGGATGATTGAATTTGATCCTTGCCATCTACAAATGACCAAATTTTGTCAAGGTTGTTTATCTATGATTAAATTTTATCTAAACTATATGCTAGTGAACTTGAATTTTTTTTAGGGTTGCCTACAAGCACCCAAGTTTGATATGGGCCATCCATTAACCATTTGTAGTCAATCAAATTTCACAACATTCACATTTGATCTTTGTTGTCCATGAAAAATAAAAATTGACAGATTCTATTAGGATTTTTCAAAGGTGTGTGTGTATATTGTAATCATATATAAATTTTTTTGTTTGTGAGTGAAGATATTTGATTGAAGTCTTTCATCTATGGGAATAAATGACTTTATCCATGTTTTCAAATATGCTTCCCTATTTGAGCTTGAAACCTAAATCCTAAATCAAAAAAGGAAAGGCAAAATAACTTATTGCCCAAGTGGATATTGGAATTTGATTATTGGAAGTTTATCTAGTTTAGGTTGAAAGGTATGAACTTACCACATTTCACATTCCATTACAATGCACCTCAACTTGAATGTTAATTGAAAAAAAAGGGAAACACATTGAAAATCAACTCAAATTCAATATTAAAAAGTATTCATTTAAAATGTTACATGAAGATTTGTTGGAAAGTTGAAGGATTCAATTTCAACATTAAATGATTTTCAAAAACTAATTTGGAAAGTGAAGAGACCTAAAAGAAATAAGGCTGAAATTCACTTTCAAACTCTTACAAAATTATTGTTCATTCCAAGACATAAATAATTCAATAACACAATGCTTTGAATTGAAGACATCAATATAAACATCGGGCTTCAATATAATGAACATCACAACACACCATATTTATATTTATGGTATCCACATGACCAAGGGACATATGACAATAACTATTTCATATGAGAACACATTTATAAATTGTAACAAACATAATGCAAAGAGTTGTATGCTTTAATGTTACGACCATGACATATGTGGTTGCCATTAATGTGAGTCTAATGATCTATGAAAGTTCATAGAGACATGCCATGGAAGGTTGAAAGGGTAGAAGTTGATAGAGGAATGTTGTATTGTAAAGGGAAAGAAGGTTTAACATTGATAGAGACATGTTCCAAAAGGTTGAAAGGGTAGAAGATAATAAAAACAAGTCGTGATGTGAAGGGTTGAAAGGGTAGAAATTGATAAACACACATCATGTTGTAGAGGGTTGAAAGGGTAAAAGTTGATTAAAAAACATTACATGGTAAAAGGGTTAAAAGGGTAGAAGTTGATAGAGACATGTTGTAAGGGATTGAAAGGGGAATGATCATGCAAAATGACAATACATCACAAATTTTACATTTGGAAATCATATGATTTATTTTTTCATGTGTTTGTAATTTTTGCACATGGATGTTGTGTGTCTAAAAACATGTATGAAACACATATAAGTAGGTTAAAAGATTTCCATCAATTTTTATCCCAAAATGGATGAAAGATTAAATGGATGAGAATTTTTCATCCTATTTATACACATTTTAAACACACAACATTTGTGTGTAAAAATTATGAACGTATGAATAATAAATTTCACATGATTTCCATCATCAAATTGCATGATGCAAAATTTGTGACATGACCTTATAATCATTATGAAAAATTAATTATTCATTCTTCATTTCTTTCATTTTTTTATTCAAATAAATGGAATCAATATTTTATGATATTACCACATATGTATATCCAACATTTCAACTTTATGCCACATGTAACATTTTTGGAAAAGTTGGGCCCATTTTTTCATAGAAAAAAGGAACGAGTTTTTGTGTTCCATAAAACACAAGGTCACTTTATTGAACATAAGAGCCATGCCATTTTGCTTCACCCTACATTTCTTGGCTAATGACCCAACATTCACGAACACACCACCCTCATTTTCTTGTTTTGAGGCCATCCAATTGGATGAACCCCAATTTTAGAACCCATGGCACATTTTACAAACCCTCAACTATAGGGAGGTTAGGTAAGGAGGAAAACCCAATGAAAAATATGCCATGTCCATGCACCATCCATCCATGATGGTGAATGGGTGTTGGTTTGTGTTGGCACACACTTGTGCAATTCCTTTTGGCCACAATTTTGACTACACCATGTAATCAACCTTAAGTCGAAAGGAAAAAGAATAACAAAAATTAGCAAAAAAATGCCACAAAAAATGCCAATTTTTATATTTCTAATGGCAATTATATTGGATTGGCCACAAATTTGATTAAACTTCAGAATTGATTAACTTCATACTCTCAAATTAAAAAAAATGTTTTGGATAGGGATGTTTACAAGAAAACAAGTAGGTCTAGAATGATGAAGCATAGGTTTGAATGACTTAAATAGACAAACATGAATCATTCAAATAAACATACTTACACCATTTTTTAATTGTATGGATGCATGATGTTAAAAACCTACACATCAATTTAACAAAAGAAATCAGAGTTTATATTTCAAAGTTGCAAACAAAAAGTGAAAATGATAAAAATATTTTTTATTAGATAATGTATTATTGTTGTAAAGATTGAAAATGGAATTGTTTATACATTATGATTGCATTCTTTCCAAACACTAACAAAAATATAAGCTAGCTCCATTATGTAATGGTCCACAAGGCTTCACACTTTCATTCATGATGTTATGTTTTACAAACAAACCAAACAACCATATACATAAAACATTTCTTCCAAGTTATTTAACTAGTTTAGTTTTTTTAACACTTAATATGCTCTCACTAATACCCTAGTTTCATGAGTTGAATATTTCACAAAACTCACAATGAAAACCCATAATTCAAGACACCAACAAGTTACAGTACATAATGAGTTGCATGTTTATCCTTGTATGAAAGGATATGTATTCAGCTTGGGTTGTGTGTAAAGTTTTTTTTGGACATGAAACTTCGCCGAAATGCAAAGAAAATAAAATAAAAAGGCAACATTTTATCACAATATTCCTGTTTTTTTGTGAAGAAAATCACCAAATTTCAAGATAATTTAATTAAATAGATAATTTTTGCCACATTTGGACTCTAGTTTTAGTTTGGTAGTAGTTAGATGTTAGATGCATTCTAATAACCTGTCACCATTTAATACTAAATTCTATGGGGTTGCTAGTGAATGACACATCATCCAAAATGTGATGGAAAAAACAAAAAAACTGGTTGTGAGTGGCCAAATGGATGGATGTACCTTCCCATCCCACCTCCCCCCACCCTTCCCCGAAAAACCACCCATTTCTATGGACAACCCACAAGTACACACCTCTTCCTATCTACCCCCCACTAGGATCCATCTATCCATGAATGACTAAGCCTTAACTTTGAGATTCAAGAGCATAACAAATTTAGCACAATGTTGTTGTTGTTGTTGTTGGGCATGTGGAGTTGAACTATGGGATTTCACATTTGGAGGAAGTGTTTTGTTTTTTGGTTTTTTGTTTTGTAGATCGCAAAGTAGCACCATATATATGTATATCAATTTCCTTCTTTCTTGTTACAAGTTTAGTATCAATAGTGTTCTGGGTACATACTTAATTTGAAAGCACCCACGGGGTCTACAATTCTCATTTGTTCAACAATGTGTTCTCATGGCACTTGTACTCACGTTCATGCAAGTAATACAAAGAATGAATCCTACAGGAAAGGGCTGGAAAGGACCTCCAGATCCCACTCATTCTTGAGACAATCGGTGATGGGGATCGTGAGCAATCCTCATGGACACCCCACCAAATCTGTGAGCTCAAAAAACCCCATCCCACCTGTAACTCTCCAAAGATAAAAATCTTAGATTGGTTGAATTTCTCAGCTGTAGTTTTCGTGCATCTGGACTAGGCAAGAATGTGAAGGTTTCTTTAGAAAGTGGGTTGTTGGTTAGATTTTGTAAACACAAACAAATTATATCCGACCCAAGCTCCATGAGTTTGTTGTAGACGGTCTTAACATGATTTGGAGAAGCATTGGTGATTTACAAACATTGTCATTTCATGCGAGTTGTGTTAGTAACAGGAGCGTTGTTTATTGTTTTGGTGATTTTGAAGTTTTGGCGATACATGTTGAGGTGAGAGAATTATGCAAAGAGATTAAGCTTTTGTCCAATGCTCATGTACATAAGAATGTGCATGGAGAAAATTGCTAAAGAAGTAGTTTGAATATGAACATCTTCATATGTAAAATTAGCTACAATTGGTGTTGTAAATGTTCAAGGAATGAGAAAAGAAACATTGATGTGAAGAAATGCAACTATCTCTTTTGACTCCGCTTACCATGGCTACTACTATCTACAACTCTAAATCGAAGGTTGAACGTAGCCCATTAGAGCTTTAGAGCCATCATTTGGTTGAGAAATTGTGTGATCAGAGGAATTATATATTGAGAGGTTTGTGGGAGGGTGTATGTGATCTATGTAACTAGGTGCATGTGAGGATTACAGGGAAGGTGCAAGGTGTGTACTTCCGCAAGTGGGCAAGAGAGCAGGCCAAGCTAACAACCCTGAATGGATGGATAAGGAATTGCAAGGATGGGTCTGTGGAGGCTGTATTCTCAGGGAAGCCCGCAGCCGTGGACAACATGCTGGAGAAGTGCAAGACTGGACCTGTGAGAGCCAAAGTTGAAAGCCTGGAAGTCGAGGTGTGCCCTCAACCCCCTGGTGTTGGCTTCCAACAACTTCCTGATTATAGGTAAGCAGAAAAATTCTATCATCTCAATAACCCTAACATCGCTGAATCCTCTTGGCTTTTGTACAAGTTTGTGGCATGAGTTGCAAAGCTATGAGATAGGCAGAAATGATAGAACGACAGAATATCTTCAGAGTTCTTGAGAATACCAGGAACTTCATGGTCGTGAAATGTATGTCTAAACTATTGTCAAACCCATGTTTGTCCTATCTCTCCAAGCAATTCCTTCACTAAACATGAAAGTCAATTTGGATGTACATTGTATTAGGTTTGTTGATACAAAAATGTGATATTCCGAAGGTTATCTAAATGAAAACCTCAAATGAATTCAAGCAGATTGATTAGAACTGCTCCCACTAAGTTTAGAGGTAATTTAGCAACACAAGATCAATCCTTTTGGCTTTGAAATGGAGATTGGGTCTTTTTATGGTTCTTTTTTCTCACAATTCAGCAAGTTGTGGGATCTGTCCATAATCCATTGCAACAATCCTGAACCCAGACCTCTTCCAAATGGAATCAACTTCAATCCACAAAAGCTTTGCAATATTTGTCAAATTGTCCTCACCCTCCCCTACCACATGCTTTTCTAGTGTTATGGGCTTGAAGACACAATGATCTCAATAACCCTAACAATAACCCCAGACATCTGATCTGCACCACTTCCTAACTCATGTTTTGGTTTCCATTCTGTCCAATGCTTAACAATTGTTGATAATAGCAGTGGCGACAGAGGTGCAGCAGGAAACTCTATGTCTGAGGTAGTGCCATGAATCCCCCACACTGCTCCTTCTTCCTGGGTAGTCAACACTCCCCTGGACCTTTTATCACAATTTGGTAACCTTATTTTTTCTATACATCTTGCTTCACAATCCACTTGCACAAAAACAATCTTTGCTGAGCTATTCATCTATTTATCAAGATGGTTCTGACATCAAATTTAACCCCATTCATCAATGCCAAAATTTATAGAAATGCATAGCTTGAAGTTTTATAATGAAACTTGATTATGCCAATTGAAGTTGGTTTCATGCATGGGATGAAGATCGGTTGGGAACCAAGCCTGGAGGCTGGAAAACTATCAAGGTCTAGATCCATCTAGCTTGTCGTCTTTCTTGTAGGCTACAAGCACAAACTAAACAAACACAGAGTGACACACAAACATACTGAAATATGTAATGCAATTTGATCACTTCTCTTCTAGATAGCATTGTACAATTGACCTCAACAATTGCACATGTTTTTATTTATTCAGTCAGAAGTCCATCTCCATTCATGAGGAAGATCAGCACAAAAGAGTTCAAAATGTTGATGTGTGATTGGCATGTTCTACATTGTGAGATTTTCTTGATGAACCCTTCAAACCCAATTTTATTCTTGAAGAAAGATACAAGAAAAATTCACTTAACTACCACCATTTGAAGTTCTGGGAATGATATATATTCTTCCTTTCACCAATGACAAAAGAAAAATTGCCCCTTTCATGTGAAAGAACTTTTCTATATACTTCTTTGTACCTACCAGAAACAAAAGTAAATAAAAATTGAAACTCTGCTGCTATCGATCAAGCTCCAGAATCTGCTGATACTAAAAATCATAATCTGCTACCAGTAAAATTCTCTGCTACAGATGTAAAAGCATCCAAAACAGAGGGGTGTCTCAAATAGCAAGAAAAAAGAATTAGCAAATTTTGTACCCAAATCATTCAGACAAAACTGTAACCTCTGCTGCCTGCCGCCCTGTAGTCAACACTCTGGACTTGCTGACATCATCCATATGTTGCTAGCTGTTGAATTCTCCATTGCATTTGTGCAAGAAAAGAAAATCCATCAGGTTGGGTCCACAGATAGATACACCCTCTTGAACTGCGATTCAGATTCTTGTATAGAAGATTGCTTGGAAGAATTCATAGTTGGACAGATTCAGCTAAGATTCGTCCATTTTCCTCACTTCACACAGCACCCGAGCTTCCATTCATTTTGCTGAATCAATTCTTTGTTGAAATCAATTTGATACACACAATCATTGTATAATATATTCTTCCCCCATAGGTATACATGCACCCACAAAATTCACTTGCGGCAAGAGACTCACTTCGGATTTCAATATTGCACATTAACCCAAATGCCGCCACTAGGAATACCTTCATTGATAGCATGCAGCATGTACCAGGAAGGAGGAGCTACAGTTGTGCTTATGGGACCCAATGCTGTCAGGAGGTAAGTATCAGTTCCACTGACGAGTGATGGAGCAGTAACTGGCAGCTTGATCTGCCTTTGTCCTTGTGAGAAAGAATGGGTAGTGAAAGGAGAACTGGTGAGAGTGAGCCCGATGTTTCCCGTAGGAGCAGTTGGAAGAGAGATTTCCACATTGAATGAAGTGTTGTAATTGACAATTTCTGAAAACGTGACAATCTGTGGTCGGAAAGGGTCATTGATTGGATCTAGGTAGGCTGGTGAGAATGATTCCACTCTTAACTCAGTTGGGAAATCTCCACTGAATGTGTACATTATATGACAATTGCTGCCTGCAACGAGAACACGTCCATCAGGAAGAAGATTGGCTGTTGAATGATAAACTCGAGCGATTGTCGTTGCTGGTTCCACTACAAAAGTCCATGTCTCAGGGTCAAATGTAACTGGGTTATATACTGCATTTGTTGCTGTATTCCATCCTTGTGCACCATTTTGAGCTCCATTGATTATCAGTATCTGCAACAATTTGGCATTACAGAGTCAGGTCTTATTTAGAAGCTTTTTTCCCTTTTAAGCCACAAACAAACCTTCCGAATGCAAGAAAGATATCAATTTGATTTTCAGAGAACCTTCCATTTTCGTAAGGGCACTAACTTTTCTAAGGATCTTCTTTAGGTTAAGGATTTTCCTCCTGGGTCTTTGGACCTAGATTTGGGCTACTGCTCTTTACTTAGGGCCCTTAAACCCAGGAAGAAGATCCTCAGACAAGGTTTTACTTTATTTGAGGTTGATTTGTCAACAAAAAACACATTCCTTTGAAGTTGATCTAGTCTTCAAGTACTTAGTGTACAAAGGGAGCAATTTAAACAGAATGAAGAAGTGTGAAGAGGAGAGAGAGACCCCCAACTGGAGAAGGATTTGAAGGTGCAAACAATGTTGCATGATTCACACCACATTGAACACCCCTGGGAAAAGATACATCGAAAAGGAGAGCAACAAAGTAGAACCACAGAAGAGGCAGGAAGGAAAGAAGGCAGGTTAATGAAATTTTTAAACAATGTCAGATGGAAGCGATTCACATGAGATTGGAAACAAAGTTTCCAAAACAATGTCAGATGGAAGCGATTCACATGACATTGGAAACAAAGTTTCAAAACAATGTCAGACGGAAGCAATTCACACAACATTGGGGGGAAAAAAAATGTTGGAGTGTGGGCAAGAAGCGTGACCTCGCTTGTGGGAAGCAAGACCATATCCCCCATGTTGCGACGGATGGGCATTTCAATCATGGTCCAAGAAGCATTAGGAGAAGTGACAACCATGCGGCCACAAGTCTGGGAAGCAGGGTACTGAGCAGTAACATTCCCAGGGGCCATGATACTAGCACCACCACAGACCATCACTTCAGCATCAGTGTAGTCACCATCCAGAGCTAGAAGAACACTGGAACCAGCACAAGGGTAGTTCCTGGGCTCTCCAGGAATGGTAGGGTAGTTCTGGAGCACAACGTCGTGAGTATAGTCGAACAGAATGGAGTCCCGGTTTGCAAAGATCCACAGGTTGCCATCCGGCAGCAAGTGCACAAATGGGTACCAGTCGAAGTAGCCTTGTGAGGACAACAAATCCAAGTTGTAGAGAAGAGATCCGTCTGCTGGCAGAAACTCGTAGGCGTTGGAGTACTGTCCACCGAGAACGAAGGTCGATCCGTCTGGCAGCAGCTGGTTCGTCGCATACCATCTCCCCGCTTGCAACACATCCGTGTCCGACTCCACCCAGTCACAAGTCTCATTCGCCGCGCATGGATCCAACCACCTGCAAGCACCCACCCATCAAAAACTTCAGCTTGAAGATGATGATGATCAGCTGCAGAAGAAGAAGAAGCAGAAGATTATCAGCTGCGGATTTTTTTTTTGAGACTAGAACTCGGCAAATGAAGAATTTGAAGAAGTCTGAAGAAGCAAGCTCATGGGACGGTGATCAACAAGTTCTTTATAACCTGATCTTCTGGACGCCGTCGTTGAAGCCGCCGGTTTGGAGAAGAGTGCCGTTCGGCAAGAACTGGCCGGAGCTGCACCAGGTGTCGGTGCTGATGTAAAGCGGGCGCACAGTGTTGGTATCAGGATCGAACATGACCGAGTGCGCGGAGCAGTCGAAGGTATCCGTCTGGTCTAAGGAGTCGTTGCGGCATCTGTCGTCCGCCAGTGCGATTTGGGAAGGACCAATGTCGGTTCTGTCGAGGAAGATGACGGGTCCCATGTATGTCACCGCTGTGTGCATCGACGCTATGCCCGCATTCTCCAACAACAATGTCCAGGTCGCATTGCCTGCTACTGTTGTACTACTTTGAGCTTCGCAGGGTTTTAGCTGCTGCAGCAGCAACAACAATGCTGGTGCCAGGAAGAAGAGAAAGGCACAGAGAATCCGATGAACGACGAAGCAAGCTTCCATCTTTGGAACTCAGCACCTCCAAAAGCAGCTTGTACACTGAGTCGGAATCAATGCAGGTCCAATCTGAGCAAGCAGCTGCAGTAGCTACAAGCAGCAGCTGATCGCAGGCAGAGAGAAGGGAGTGAGTCCTGCAGCTGCAATGCTTATAATGATCTTACTGATGATGCATTGTGCTCTTGTGCTCATGTGTTTCCCTACTGCGAACAACAAAAAAGCTCGAAAAGGAAGAAAGAAACAAACAAATGAGTGGAAAAACAAACAACTGATGTCGCAAACTACTCTGATCCTACTAGACGTTAGCAAAAGGGAGCAGAGCTGTAGCAGCTCTTCCGCGAGTTCTTCAAAAGCAGCTGTTGAAAGCTCCAAGTTGACTGCAGTACTCTGTGCGTGTGTGTTTGTCTCTCTCTCTCTCTTTCAGTAGTGTTTCTGAGCATTGCTGCAAAAGTCTCAACAGTATTTCAGCAACTACAACAGACGAAACTCCCGCAAAACCGGCTGAAGACTCACAAACAAACGGCAACATAAATACAAACCTCAACCCCAACCAAAAAAAAAGTGAAAAATTCTCGAGCTACAGCGCCATGGCTCCCAGACCGCAGTCAAAACTCCAAAGCTCTTGGGGCAAAGCTCTTGGGGGCAAAGCTCCTTGGGAGGTTCTTAGAACCGGGGGGGAAATATACCCTCAGGATATCACCCCGGGTATGTCAGCACGGGACCAGAGAACTGTGCGGCACACGGTTTCTGGCACAGTTTTAAATACTTGCTGCCGAACTGAGCTCTGCTGCTGCTGGTGGCTTGAATGTGGCGCACTATTTAATAAAATGATGTAAACTTGGAGACGACATACATGATGATGATGATGATGATGGTGATGGAGTTTCATGCACTTTAATGATCCATATCAACCTCATCACATCATCAACAATCTCTTTATATTTCTTTTCTCATTCTTTTTACTAGTACTTGGCTACTGGGCAGCTCAGTGTTTATTTATTTATTATTTATTATTTTATTATTTTAAGGGGTTGAAATTTGGCCAAATTGAGGAAAATTCAAGGGATTATTCTGTTGTAATATTCCTTTTCTTTCTTTAAAAATGGCAAAATTTTCTGAGAGGATTTTTTTTTTGGGTTCGGGAAAGTTATCGGCACCTTGGACTCTGATTTTAATTTGTTACCATTTTTTTTTCAACCATTTTTAAATTACCTATTTAGACAAGTTCTAAAAAACATGTTGCCATTTAATGTTAAATTGCTCTTGGGATGCTAGTCAATGATGTAGCATCAGAAAATTGCAAAAAATAAAAAATAAAAAAATCAATAGTTGGGCTTGCAAATCAGTGTTTCTTTTTTCCAACAAAAAAGATTGGGAATTTATTTTGTCTTTCTAGGGTAAATTTTACTCATTTTGTTAATTTTCAGGAAATTAACAAAATTTCAAAATTTTAAAGAAAAAAATGGAAAAGAAAAGAAAAAAAACCCTGAACCCAAGATAGTATGCCTATGATTGTCATGGAATGAGATGGATGAAAGGATAATTTTGAAAATAAATAAATTTAAAGCTGAGCTTGGCCTACTTTTTGCTTCATGAAGATGATTCAGCAAATTTCAATTGATAAATTGAAGCTCTTTTCTATTTTAGCACAAAGAAACCAAAATGGAAAACTTGGAGCCATTTTCACCTTTTATTATTTATCAACTTGATTTGTGTAGATTAGCTTCTTGAGCCTAAAAAAATTAATTTCATAATTTTGTATGTCAATTGACTTGCTATTTCTCAATTTTGGTTCCATGGGAGTATTTCAATATGCCTCCCTTCTTCTTTGTGCAATTCTTTTGAAATTTGAATCAACCTAAGGAGAACTACCTACAACGGCCATTGGAAATTGGGATTGGTGGATTTACAACAAATGTTCCAGATTTTTCAAGATATCCCATCATCTAATTTTTCCACCTTGCTTTGTATTTTCCTTCTTTTATTTTTATAAAATTTAGAATTGGAAATGTGTCTCCTTATAAAAATTCAATTCCACATATCTTTACATAAGAATTTATCCAAGGGATTGTTTTTGCTTTTTTGCTTTTTTTTCTTTTTTTTCTCAATTTTAAAATAAAAGTAGGCCACACTCCCTTAAACTTTTTTTTTTATAGAGTTTACAAGGATAAACAATTGGCACATTCTTACACATAGATGAATGCTTTCTAGGCTCAAACTATGCAATGGGATGGAAAATTGATGACTGCAAATTTACAATATGGCAAGCAAATTATTTTGCACCCTCATTACTATTTGTGTTTCAAAGTTATCCAATGACATATTGTGGGTATATTATGAGGCTTTTGTGTTCTTGTTTTCACAAATGATCCAAGTAGAAGTCACTTACATTTCTTGCTTTTACTTTCATTTTATTAGAAAAAGGAAAAAAGAAGAAAAAAAGATGTGAAACATCAAAAGGGAAGGGAGGAAAAACTTGGAAATTTTAGCTAAATTTTTCCAACCAAGACAAAAGGTAAGTAGGTGCTGAAAGGGTAGGCATGAAGTTTTAGGGTTTATGCAAGGGCTCTAAGGCCAAGATAAATTGGGGTAAATTAATTGCAATTTGGGTAGGTAACCACCCTAGGGCTTGGGAATGGCACCAAAATGAAAGTTTGTTGTGGGTCCCAACAAGCAAATTTGTTAAGGTTTATAGGTTTCAATCTACTCCACAATGCACATTTTGATAAACTAATGTTATCCTTGAAATCAAAGCTCATTGCTTGGGTGCGTTGTAAACTTTCCTTAGTGGCTAGAATTTTAATTACTAACCAATTGATCATGGCTTCAATTTGGTACATAACTATCTATTGGAACCCTAACTCTAGAATGTGTGACCAAATTTGTGGATTGTTAAGAATTTTTCATCTAGGAAAGTTTGAAAAAAAACACCTAAGATTTAGGTTTGTCAGAATGCCACTATTTTCATAGTGAATGATGATGGGGCTATGAATCATATATCCCAAAGCTCAAACAAAGGTGATTTTAATCAAGCTTTTGATAAATGGACTCTCTCTTGATGAAGAGCCTCGGAAGGACATGTAACAGGAGGCTAGCCAAGGTCAACTTCAAGGTAAAAAGGTTTGGGCAATGCCCATTAATATCAACTAGATTTTTTTTTGTTGCATGTTTTACAAGTTTATTCCTTCTTCCATCCTTGGTGTTTCGTCCCGTATCAAACATGAGCTAAAGAATTTTAACCGGACTAAATACACAATGAAGTAATGAAATAACCTTTTTTTGAGAATCCCTTAATTTGAAATGACAACATTTGGCTTTTAGTTTGTGTAATGAAGGTTGTGTGCTCTTTAAGGTGAGCTATAATGAAATTTGAGACCCATGGGATAACAATTATAACTTTTGAAAATACTTGAATAAGTTACATGTGATGCGTGACATGCTTCAAAACGTTGTATACCACCAACAAATTACCTCTTTCATCCCTTGTGACCTTGGATTTGCACTTTTGTTCCTAATGATTAGGTATGCATTTTTACTAAAGGTTTTTGTCCCTCATTTCTTGGGTTTATCTCATCTCTTAGGTGTTGACAAATATGTGGTCTATAATGAATTCAAGAGAATTTCAAAGGTTGGCCACTTCACTCAATTCAACTTTCATGATATTCATTTGCCATCCCATAATCTCAAGCTTATAAGAGTGTTGGTTCAAAAGAAGGTGGATTACACTTTTCAATTGCCTTCTCTTGATTGAATCCCCGAACCCTCCTCTTTCATTTGGTTTTTTTAACACAAATGGCATTGAAAGTTTGCCATGGGACCCAAGAAAATAGTGTTAATCTACTATTGCATAAATAGGGAGTGCTCCGTTCTTTGGGTAGTAGTTCTCTACCAAATGTGGATACATCTTCAATAGGAGTCAACATCCAAGACAAGTTGCAATTCTCAATTTCATTCACAAGTTGGAGCTTGGTGAAGAGTGTTCCAAGCAATTGTTTGAACATGGCATCACTCAAGACCACATAAAGTGGTGATTCTCATTTGGCTTACCCTTAATGGTGGGCTACCCCTAATTCTTGGTTTGAGTGCATGGGGATGGATCCTCCTACATCCATTGTAACTTTCAAATGTTAAAGACCTTTTAGCATTGCTTGATGGAATGCACCAAACCAATGATGCATGGTGGGTTTTCTAACATATTTTTGAAGCTATTGGGGAGCTCCTAGTACTTAAAAAATTTATTAACAACATTTGTTACTTGGTGACATTGCCAATTGTAAGAATCATTAACATGAAAAGATCAAAATGTAAACAATTGACTTACAATTACATGTGATTAATTGTTACTTGCAACTAAACTTGGTTATTTTTGCATGGTTATTATTGGAAGATTTTTTTGAAACTTTGAAACACCGCCGAAGGGGGTTTTTTATTTTTGAAAGAAGCCCATTACACATTTAAAAAAGTTTCATTATGTTTATTTTTGGGCTAAAAGATGCCACCTTCATTTTGAAGGCCAATATTTTATCATTAATTAAGGTTTTCAGGTTATCTTGGCCCTTTATTTGTGGAGGTTGGGATGGTTTGTCGGTGTGCTTTAACAAGCACATGAATTTAAGAGAGGTTAAGAAGTAGGCTAAGATGGCAAATTATTTTTAAAAAGTTTGGTGCCACTTAGGCATCCTTGTGTGATGCAAACACCATAAGTTCATGTTTCATGTTATAGTACTTTTTGTATGATTTTGTTATGATGTGATGTAACTATTACCCAACCTCCCCATTGGGGTGGTAGGTTTAGAAGCATATTGGGAAGGTTTGTAAATTTGTTTGAATGACTGAAAAAAACAAATATCATCATTGTTTATATATAAACAAATGTAATGCCCTTAGTCTCAAAGGCAAGGTTCCAAATTGAACAATATTTCTTCCCCTCCTTTTTTTCCCTCTTATGTTCCATTATGGTTCCAAATTGACAGTTCATTGCTATTAATCTCATAATCTAAAATTATGCCTTTCCATGTCCATGCAAGTGGGTAGGGGTGAAAGGTTAAGAGATTAAGCTTGAGAGAAATAGGCTATTATATTATATTAATATAAAGAACTTGGACATGAAAACACACATGTCAATCTACCTTTCCATATCCATGTAAGTGGATAGGGGAAAGGTATTAGTTACACTTAGCTGCATCACAAAATTGGGATAAAAATCCCTCATACCATGAAACCATAAATTGAGAAAAATTGGGTATTGTATATCGCTTCACAATATTTGAAATTTTTGATTCCCAAGGAAGAACATTTTTTTTTAAATTGAAAAATTATGCGATTAAAAATTATAGGTTCTCATATATTATTTGTTAGGTAAAAATAATATTTCAACTAGTTGTAAAATAAAATCATATTTATTCTCAAAATTGAAATATAATTAATACAAGATATCAAATTAATGCTATGTATTAAAGAAAAATAAGAAACTTATAGCATACATGTACAAGGGATTTTTAAGCATTTGTTATTAGTAGGTTCAATTTTTATTTATTTATTTTTGTGATTGAAAGTTTGGAAAAGTTTATTATTTCTAAGGTTTTGAATTTGATTTCAATTTTTGAAAATAAAGAGGGAAAGTAATGTCATGAAAGCATTAGGGAAGTTTTTTGGATGTGTTAGTGAATGTTGCTTAAGATTTCTCTTTGACAATTTGACATTAGATTGTTTTTATGATGGTCGTCATATTGTTCAATAGTTATTTGCATGATATATATATATACAATTATATAATTGAACCAAATATATAGTATCAAAATTCAATGCAAATACAACGTTTAAATTAAGTTTTGGGGGGTTTAAATATGTGGATATTAATCAAATAAATAATAACAAGTGTGAAAATGTAATTTCCCTCGCATAATAGCCCAAATGATCTTCTTGTAGTGTCAAATTTTAACATAAAACATTCTCCTGATATTCTTACAAGGTTTGATTTCATTAACTACATAAATAACATTGAAAAAACATAGAACAAAAATCCAAAATTTGGAATGAACTAAAAAACTAAAGAAATCCATAATTCTCATTAATAAAAATAGAAAATTTTGATGAATGAAGTAATTTGATTCCTTTTTGTATATATTAAACTTATCAAGAAAATGCTCACAATTGGGCACTAGAACCCCCTAATTGCATTCAATTGGGGATAAAACATGTATAATAATGGGGTTGAGCAATTCTGAACAAAAATAATCGGGAATCAAACTAAGTATTGCACCAATTTTGGCGAAAAACCAATTTGATCTCTATTCTTGTTTTCATTTGCATGAAGGCCCAATGCTCACATATGCTTCAAGGTTTGACACTTTGCAAAAACTTGTGCAAGAGGTTTGTGTGTGTGTGTGAAGAAGTTTGCACCCTTGCATTGTGCAGAAAGCTTGTGTGAAAATATTGTGCAAGAACAATCAAGAAGCTTGCGTAAGAAATTGACACAAAAAAAACTTGTGAAGAAGTTTATGCCCTTGCCTTGTGTGGAAAGCTTGTGTGAAAATATTGTGCAAGAACAATCAAGAAGCTTGTGTAAGAAATTGACACAAAAAAAACTTGTGAAGAAGAAGAAGTTTGTGCCCTTGCCTTGTGTGGAGAACTTGTGCGACAACTTGTGGATTGAATTTTAGTGATAAAAAAGACATGGAGAAAGTGATCGCTCAAAGGAACAATATGCAAAAAAAAAAACATTGAAAACATGTGTTGTTGAATAACTGAAAAAAAGTTGTTTTGTGGATGATTTGTTGTCAATGTGAAATTGAAATTTGCTCTTCTTGAGGCTCTTGTAAATCTTCTTCAGGCTTCTTACACGATTGCTAGTTTGAAATTTTTTGATCCTTAAATTTTGAGGTGATTTTTAAGATGTCTGAAAAGTGGGGATGAAACAAAATTTAATGAATTTTTTTGCGGATTAGAACACTCAAGATTAATTGGAATTAACTATAAGGGTTCTCAACCCCCAAGATTTACATAACTTCCCATCTGACCTTGGCCTTCCATTAAATTTTTGAAATAAACCACATTGTGTGAATCTGCCACCCTCGAGTCACCTTAAGAATTTTGTGAAGAAAAATTAGGTCAGATTTTTATGTAAATTAAAGGATTTCTAGCTGTTGAGTTCTTGAGGTGGGGACCCATTCACCTTTTGTGTGGCTCCTCCCTTTGGAGTCTTTGCCAGTAGTAGCAAGTGCTAAGCACATGGGACACTTACTTACTTGCATGTTGGGTTTGGAAAGGGGTCCCCACATTGGGTCTTTTTTTGTAACAAGTTGGGCTTTGTTTCCGACACATGAAACTAGGGACCACTCACACTCACTATTGTTTTAGGGTTTCCCCCCTAGGTTTAGGGTTTTATGGTTTAGGGTTGTAATGAAGCTTCATTCTTTGCTCTCTCTCCCTTGGTGAAAAATTCAAACTTGGAGGGAGCACCGACAACTCAATGACCCTTATAGACCCAATAGTTGGATACTTAATTGTCGCAATTTCCTCTTTGGGTCCCTCATGCTTGGTTATGAAGGGGTTTTGTTTTGTTTTTTCTTTTTTTTTTTGTTTTTTTCTTCCCGGGATTTTCGCCCCTTGTTCTTATGTGTGAGGATATAGGTAGGATGGCCAAGTAGCTAACTAACAAAATTTGCATGTTCATGGAGTAGTGGAGATTTTCTTGACCTTGATTTGTTTAGATTTTGCCAATTTAGATATTGTTCAATAAGTGAAGATTGCCAAATTATGAATCCACAACCTAAAATGGCAATATTGTACTCCTCTAATACCTTTTTTGAGCCTACTTCATTTTTTTTGTTTGGATATAATTCCTTGCACTTTATGGCGTATTCTTATGAGATTATAAACCTAACTCAATGTCATCCATGAATGTTCACATATCATCCATATTGTATAAAATTATCCACCATTGCCCACTATCATCCTTGACAGATAACTTCATTTCATAAAAATCTCATCCATCACCATTCAATTTTTAAATCCATAATGGGTATTTAAATTTTGGGACGGTCCTTAGATGGTGGCTTTAGGTGAGCTTTTATAGAAAGCTTTCATCATTTAATCTCCTAGATAAGTCCATGAATAGATGGGTATATTGCAATTTGCAAATTATTATTTCAAATACTATTGTCACAAACGTAATTACAACCAATTTGAAATGCAACATGCTTGATATTAATAGTACAAAGAAAAAAAAAGAATGAGATGTTGTCCATTTTTTCACAAAATGAAAATATACCCATTATAATCTTCTTTCACAAAATATAATAATGACTAGAATAAATAAATTCAAGGTTCCACTTGCATCTCATATTTATATTTTAAATATGTAAACATATATAATTTATAACTTAATTGTAACACCAAATTATGCCAACTATATTTTGTGGGTCTATGCACACGAGTTTAATA
>Ga0209611_10005614_pt1 | contig 20906 bp, 12 predicted proteins | sample S1TSphgellanicum_3_FD_187693 | JGI IMG/M metagenome (GOLD analysis project Ga0209611, IMG submission 187693) | Host-associated microbial communities from peat moss isolated from Minnesota, USA - S1T2_Fc - Sphagnum magellanicum MG (SPAdes) (version 2) | ecosystem: Host-associated > Plants > Peat...
CCCCCCTTGCTAATAATGAACTCTTGCAAAAAATATGCCAACAAACATTCTCATCATTTTGATGAATCTTAAGAAATCATGCAAACCCATAATCAATGACATGAATCGCAAATGTACGATGGACAAAATGAGCCATATTAGGGGCAAAATGCAAAATGTTGTGTTTAGTTAAACCATGAATCAGATGAACAAGTGGATGCAATTGTGGAAATAAAATATTTGGGGAATGTGAGAATTAAAATAATGTTTACCAACACATAAGTTGTTGAAATCACAACAAAATCAAGAACACATAACATGGGCATAAAGTTTCTATGGTGGGTACTTCCCATAAAGTGATTTGCAAAACATTTTGAATGTTGAACAATATGAGGGCATTCACACTCCAAGGATAAAGGTTATGTCTCCTTTTCCAATTCAACCAATATGTTTTGCAACTCCTACTTAGTGTGGTACCATGGGCATTGTGGACCTAATGCCACTAGGTGCCACTTAAGGATACAATACAAGGGTGACTAGCCACATTTTCTTTTCTTCTTTAGCCCAAACTTACATGCAAATCAATAGGCATATTGATGAACCAAATGCAAATATTCATGGATGTTATTAGTGGTTGGATTGTGTTAGCTTGTGTGATTTGTGATGACTACTAACAAAACACGTAATGGCAATAAAAATAGGAGCAACCACATAAAATAGTTGCATTGTGATATTTATGTTCTCATCAAATTCATGAAATTGTTATAAAACATATTCATCTTTCTTCTTCTTGAAGGTCAATGAAGCACTTGTTTTATTTGCCTCAGTCAAGGTTAGTTATTACATGTAGTCCTTCAAACATTTGATCTTTCGAAATATCTCCATTGTCTTCTCTTCAACCCGATTGGATGTCCATGTAACTAAACAATTCTTCACAATAACCTTTGTCTAACCACTCTTGTCAACACCTCCATTTTTTTAGAACAAAATGTAAAAATTAATTAACACATGGAGAAACTAGATGTAACATGAAATTGACAAAAATGGTTGCAATAATTGAAAAAAAATGAAGGGAAGTGGATGTAGACTTACAATATGTTATAGGTACGGTGTACCATTGCCTAGATGTCACAACAAATTTATTATGTAAAGTACATGTTGTTTTAATGTTCATAAGGATGACCATGCATTCTTTGGGATCTTGTAAAAGAGTTTTATCCATAATTGTGTTCATTTTCAACAAGGTAAACAACCCATTCATTAACATTTTTTTGGAGGAGGAAACAATTCACAATCACCTTCTATTATGAATGTTTTTGCAATGATTAGTGCCCTTGCCTCCACTTTTGCTTTATTTAAATCCATTGGATTTTTTTTTGTGGAAATGCAATAAACTAGTTTGCATTGGACTGGAACCAAAGATTGGTGTGGTAGTTTTGTTTTAGGTAGGAGTTTTGCTTTCTCCTTGGGAACATATTGTACATAAGACATGTTCTTAGAAATGGAAAGTTTAGCAACATTCAATTGCTTATCTTTGTTTTTGTGAGGAGTAAACAAGAAATCATCATGATTACTGATCAATTCACATGTGTTTTTTAACAAGTCTAGGTTGTGGAGTTGGCACAACCCCTATTTCCCCAAATCTTGGATTTGGTGCAACATATTTACCAATGTGGGGTCGAGTGCAAGTAGTTAGTGTCAAGTTGTAGTGAGCAAAATCTCTACAAGGATTGGGGTTCAATTCCCCTTTAAATATTTGTTTGTTATAGGCATGTATGCAAATAATAAAAAATGGGCATCTATGAAGGCGACCATGTTGGTGATGTCATTTCATGTGGAGGAAGATTTTGATTCATCTGAAGTATAGTACTTGTTTGGGTTGGGTACAATCTTTCCAAATTTCCCACCTAACTTGATTATTTCCTTTGTTTCACTTTTGTTCCAAGGTGAATATATCTTTATAAATTACTTCACCTTATAAGTAGGACATTAGTTCATCATTATGTGATAAGAAAAAATATTTTATGTTTCATGCAAACCTTACAAAACTTACATGGAAGGAAGGTTGATTGTTAATAGGGTTGTTAGGTAGTTTACAATCAGTATCTGCTTTCATTGCAAGTTCTTCATATCATATTCAAGATACAAGGCCAAACATGTTATCTTACTTTGTTGCATGCTGTGCATTTATAAATTCTAGTCTTGTGGGATGGACCTTTGAAAACCTACACATGAGCATGCCATAATTAAAACAAAACAATAAAACCCAAATTCAATTTTTAGTTTTGTGATAAATAACACTACAATATATATTTTTGGCAAACTACCTATTAGTAAAATTTAATTAACCACAACACATGGCAAAACAATAGTTGCAAACATGATTTTGTAAGTGTTCTACAAATATAAATTGAATGGAAACAATTAAAAAAAAAAGAAGATCAAATAATAGTTACAAAATTGCCATCAAATTATCACCAATGCACAAACCTCTTGGAAATCTGTTCATTGTGAATTGCAAAACAAGTACAATGTACATTACCTACACTTAATTCTTTATAATTAATCTACAATCTATGATATCTACCACATTGCAACATAATTTTTTCCTACGACAAGTTACTTAAGAGTAAATTTGCCTCTAGTGGTTAATTTTGTTTGATGTGCCTTATTTGTTTGAAGGGCCCAAAACATGGAGAAAAAAATTGACAAAACATTAAAGATTATAATGAAAAGAAAAAATATTATAACATATTAAAGTTGTTTTGTTTGGATCATTTGATGTCAACTGTTTTGTTTTTTAGGGTTTGATTATGGAATCAAGAAATTGTAAAAACATATGAAGGAAAATAAGAAATATAAAATATCCACACACAAATCAGTAAACAACAATAGACCAACACATAGATAATGGTAGTGAAGTAGGGAGGAACAAAGATCAAATGAAGAACATACCCGTCCTACCCATCCTATAAGTGCATTAGAGATAATGTTGATATATTTTTGTTTCCCAAGTAGTTGGATCATGTAAAGATCCCCTTGTACGTGTATGAGCAACACGTTTTGAAGCAAGTGGCCTCAGTTGATGACCCTTGCCGATGGCATTGTGTATGTTTCATGTTCATCTATGATTCTTTCATCCTCCTCTATGCTATTAGATTCTCTTTCGTTGTCAATGTCCTCCTCTACATTGTTAGATATTCCTACAATATCAACATCCTCCATAGTGTTGGTAGTGGGAGAAAGACAACTTTGATTGATAGTGACATTGTTAGGTGCAAGGGAGAAGAAACTTTTCAGTTGAATTAACATTGAGGTCACATGGAGGTTATCCTTGCAACGATTCCATTGTTACAAACACTCAAAACCCTAAATGTACCAATAAAATAATGCAAAATATACTTAAAGTTGTCAAGTCCACAAGTTAATGCAACTTTGCAAGTTCCATACACTAAAAACCTAATCCTTAAGTACTTAATTGCTATGTTGCACTCAAGTGCACTACGAATTCCGCAAAATGAAAGTGACACAAGAAATAAACTGAGCTCTGTTGGGGTTCTGTTGCACCTGTAATTTTAATCTTTGCAAGTCGAAAACCCTAAACTCTAGAAGGCTCTATTTTTAGTTGAATTTCAAATCTATGCGTGTCCAAAAATTCTACTACATGAGAATGTTTTGCAAAGCACATTGCAGTTGCAGTCGAAGGCTTGGGAGGATGCTCAATGGTGTTCTACAAATGTAGGGAACAATGGCTGGCAGAGCTGAATGGGTGGTATTTACTGTCTTGCCTAGAGAGCATGATTTAGAATTAAAAAATTAAGGTAACTGGGAATCTAGTGGAACAATGTTTCTTGTCCATCCACCAACCATCCTTCATGACGTGCTGTTGGCTGTTGGTTCACTCTGGCCCAGTTGATCTACACATTTTCAGCTTGTATTCATCTCTGGTTTTATTGATGATTTTAGAGGCAGGTTGGAAGCATGTGGAATTTATGGGCTGTTTCACCAAACTCACCAGACATATATTAGAGTTATCCTTTTTAAAGTCACCATGTCTTTGGGGCCCAATTTGAACCTCTGATCACCTAAATATTCATCCCCCCATGCAACCTGGTCTCTGGTGTACTTGGATTCCTGGCATGTGTTTGTAGCTGCTAGCTGAGGCGGCCACTAATATGGAAAGACCAAACTTTTGTAAGAGAGTGTCTTAGGACGTCATGTTAGCGTGGATGGTCATGTTACACGACAAAGAAAAAATAAAATCGTTGTCCATGTCTCATGCGACGTCATGTTACATGACGAAAGTCTTTGTCTATATCTCATGTGGGTTTTACGATTTTCATTAAAGCTCGCCTACTCTCTCCACAGGCAGGCTTATACTAAAATCTTAAAACTACCTTCCTGTCTTGTTCCTGCTGCTACACCGCCATGCTGCTAAGTTTTGGTCTTTGCACACAGCAACAAGCCCTTGGCTGTGGGCTTGACCAGAATACGGATTTACACTCAGCTCTCCATGCACCTCATGCGGGCCCTTGTTTCAGTAAAGCCTGCCAACGTACCACATTACTTGCAGAGTCAGCCACGAAGGCCACTTGTCGAATTTTGTTGAAGAAAACACTTGGGGAACCACTTGAGAACCATTTTGTTGAAGAAACACATGTGCTCTCTTATTGGGGGGGTACATACCCAACATTACAAAATTTTTTTTTGATGATAAGCCAATCAATTTGGCTCCTTACAAAATATATAGAAATAAAAATTGTGAGCACAACCTTGAACTAATTATGTGAATTTCACAAATAACTTACATAATTTGTCATGCAAGCATCTTCTTCCAGCTTAAGTTAGGTGGTAGTTGTAGGCCTAGCTACTTCCCAACTTTCACCCTTTCAAGACACACCTCCAATCACCACGGCGGCTGATCTATTGCAGGCAATAGCAATAGGTTTTTTGACATGGAGAAATATGACCGACTTACTACAAGCAATCAATTTTTGACTTGGAGAGATTATGACGTCTAGTTTGAGCTAACTTGATGTCATGTAAATTCTCCCTTTTGTCTTATTCCTTTGTACATTTTCCAAATCTACAATGTGTTTTATAAATACTTTTTTTTCAGTGTTTCATCATTTTTGTTCCTCTCATGTGCTTAAAAGCTCCCTAGGGGGAGCTCTACTGCTGCTGGTGGCTGCTGCTGCTCAATCAGAAAAACTTGTGGTTGTATCTTTTCAAGCACATGCATATCTATAAATGGCAAGCAAAACATACTTACAATATTCGGAAGTGCCAAAACAAAACTTCCACAGCTGCTTCTCCAGTGGCGAATATTACAAGTACCCATTGCACATCCTACAACCTTTGTGGCTTCTTCTCTTCCCCCAAAGCAAAGCAAAGCAAAGCAAATGCTGGACCCCCCAACATCCCTTACCCATCACCAGCTGTACTGTATGTATGTACACACACAGCCATCACACCTGACTCTGGCTTGCAGACTTCAAGAGCATGCCCAGCACTAGCCCTCATTTGAGCCTCCATTAGGAAATAAGCACATCCAAGGTGTAGTGAGGGATGACTATTTGAGGGAAGGGAAAAGTATTTTGAACATGGTTTTATAAAGAGAGGATCCAAAATAAATATCATAGTACTTGAGCAGCTTTGGCATTAATGTGTTGAATAATTAATATAATTTTATGTTTTTGATCCAGCACTTGAGTTTTTGATTTTGAAAATTTCATCATATAAATGAATAAAGACAATAAAATCATTAATTATCTCACAATTCTTTTGTTATCCTTTTGCTTAGACTGATTAGAGTTTATATATTATTTTGTTGGGACAAGATGTGGGTTCAAGTTTGATTGCCTTAATTATCTTTTGATTGAATTTGTGACATAAAATAATTTTTTTTCTGAAAATTTTTGGCAAAACAAAAAATAAAATAAAATATGCCAAAGTTGCCCAAGTATTATGATAATGGTTTTCAAAAATAAATAGTGAAGATTTTTCTTCTCCGTTATTCTTCCAGAGGAATGAGGAATAAATTTCTAAAAAATGGCAACAAGCTTTGGAGATGGCAACATAAAAAAACAAGCTCCAAACAACCAAATAAAGAGAAAAAATAAAAAAATAAAAAAATCATAAAGACCAAATAAGAAGAATGTTAATGATGAGTCCCACTACCTTTGAAGGGCAAAATAAATAAGAAGAAGAATTTAAGGGAGAGAAATATTGTATTACTTGGGTGGGCTTGGCACATAAAGTGTTGAATAATTAGTTTAATTAAAAATTAATATTCATTATATGTTTTTTTAATTTTGGACAATAACATATAAGAAATTTAAATATATAGATGTACATATATTTTCACAGTTGTACAAGTGAAATTATATTTAGCAACAGTGGAAGCACTAAGGAAAAAGGAAAAATAGGGTGAAATTCAGTTTACCACAATTGTTTTTGGTTTTTTGAGTGCCCCCAAATCCCTACCCCCCCAACCCCCTCTTTGCCTTTTTCTTGAATGCCAATGTATTTTTTTTTAGGGATTTTTTTTTTTTGAATCTCACCCTTGTTATGACCAAACTCAAGGTTCTAGTGTTGTATTTTTTTTCCTTTACATATAATTTTTACTATATATCCTTAACAACCATACTTTTTTTGCAAATTCATATTAATCAGTTATGGGTGCATGTTTTGATGGTTTTTTAATTTTTTTACAATGGGCCATTTGGTGGCCTATCACCAAAATATTATGAAATCCCTTTCCCCAAACTAAAAATCACATTTTTTACATTTTTTTACATGAACACGTAAAATCATAAAATATATTTGTTTTACATTCACACTGTTTTACATGACCGCATTAAAACCACAAAAATATATTTATTTTTACATTTACACTATTCTACATGATATAAAATAATTTTACACAATTTTATACTTATGCATTTCATGTTTTACACTTACACCAACATAAATGAATACTAAACACTTACACAAAGTGTAAATAAGTTTTGTTATGGGCTTTATACACAACAATGATTAACTCCTCTCACATCCTCATCCATAAACCTAAAAAATTGGACTGAATAAAAATGAAATTTGCCACGGAGGCCAATTGTTATGGTTGGCAAAATGAGATTTAATCATTTCCTCGCATCGAGGTTATTGCAGGGCATTGTTAACATGAGCATATTTACCAGCCCAAAGCAATTTTACACTACATTAGAAAACACCTAGCAAGCAACCCAAGTTTGAAACGTCTAACCCAACACTCAAGAGAACACCCATAGCTTGCTTTCTTGCCAAATAAATTGCTTGCATGACATTGACTACCACAAAAATATCGAAATATGTTATGGTTGCTCACGGCTTGTAGTTACAAAAATCAAAACAATTTTTTGGGTTAAATATATCTATCTTAAAACTATTCTACCAATTTGCTTGGTACCTTGCCTTAAGATCTTTCCAATGAAGAATAGCATCTTCATATGGAAAAGTAGAGAGGCTGAATTCTTTTTGGCTAAACATGCATCCACACACATCAAGACATGTTGTTAGATGGTTACGTGTAACTTGTTTTTCATGTAGACCAAATTGTTGAAGGTCCTTTCATCTTCCATAGAACCCAAAACCTAAAATAGAACAATTTTAACAAGCTTGTTGTATTCACGCAACTTGCGTGCCAAATGGGGGAGGGAATCAAGATGCTACAACTTGAACCCATGAAAAATAATCTGAACTTGAAGCCTGGCAGCAATATGGGAGCCATGATCTCGATCCTCTGTTGTAGATGAAAGACACAAAAAAATAAAAACCTAAGACTCAAGAGAATTCCAAAATATGGCAATGTGATTTGAAGGCTAGACTCTGGGGCTTTGGAAAACAATAAAGCAAATAAAAAACAAGACAAATACACCAAGTCATAGTTCAACACACTCTGCTTGAATAATGAAAAGCTTGAAAAAGCTCTACATCAATTTCAAGGCCCTCACAACAACAACAACATTTGTTCATCATCTCCACAACTAGCCTGAGATTTGAGTTACAAGTTCTTGCTTGAAACAATTACATTGAAGGTTGTAGCTTGAAGTCTGAAGTTCAACTACTCACAAACTTCAAAAAAGCGGGCCATCTTGATTTGCCACCATTCACATTAAGCTTAAGCACCATTAACCATTGCAAATTGACGCCAAAATAACTTAAGCACAATATGTAATTGATGCACGATATACTACACATTATGAGGCCAGAACTTCTATGTAGGTGAAAATGATCAGAACTATTTGGGTTATTTGGCGAATCATGAGGCATTGCCAAGCATCACTTGCAACTTTTCGGGAAAGTGGTTGTCGGCTGATGGGCAATACATGGCTTTTCCGGCAAAGTTGAAGGCTTCTCAATTGCAAAGACATGCGATGATACCTTTTTTAAGGGGGTTGATCTGGCTAGCACTTGTAGGGCCAGGGGGCAATTTATTTATAAAAAAATCAGAAAAACAAAAGGCCATTTTGCAGGCCCTATTCCTTTGTCACAATCTGGCAATAAATCGTGAGAAAAAGAAACCTGCTGATATTAAGCAAAGAACTCTTGAAAATCCAATTCTGTCAAATTTGACTCTCTTGTAATGAGATCAGATTTGACAACTTCATTGTCATTGCTTTGTCATTCACCCTACATGAACAAACAAGTGAATTCTGGCTATCGGAACCAAGAAGTTTCCTATCCAAGAAGGACATGGAAAAGTGCATCTTTCTGTGTGCACAACTGAGTGGTTTTTGTGTAGGGTAATAATAGCCTTGGTTGAGGAGGGCCAGGGTGAACCAGCACCCGGGATGGTGCCTTCATCCTTTTTGAGTGACGCCTCTTAGTTAGCCATGTTAAGCTCAAAAAATGTTGGATTTGAACTCAGAGACCCTGATTTAGTGACCATATACTAAGCTCAAAAAATGTTAGATTTGAACTCAGAGACCCTGATTTAGTGACCATATACTAAGCTCAAAAAATGTTAGATTGAACTCAGAGACCCTGATTTAGTGACCATATACTAAGCTCAAAAAATGTTAGATTTGAACTCAGACACCCAGATTTAGTGACCATATACTAAGCTCAAAAAATAATAGATTTGAACTCAGACACCCAGATTTAGTGACCATATTAAGCTCATAAAATGTTAGATTTGAACTCAGAGACCCCGATTTAGTGACCATATTAAGCTCAGAAAATGTTCGATTTGAGCTCAGAGACCCCAATGTAGTGACCATATTAAGCTCAAAAAATGTTAGATTTGAGCTTAGAGACCCTGATTTAGTGACCATATTAAGCTCAGAAAATGTTAGATTTGAGCTCAGAGACCCTGATTTATTGACCATATTAAGCCCAGAAAATGTTAGATTTGAGCTCAGAGACCCTGATTTATTGTCCATATTAAGCTCAAAAAATGTTAGATTTGAACTCAAAGACCCAGATTTAGTGACTATATTAAGCTCAAAAAATGTTAGATTTGAACTCAGAGACTGTGATTTAGTTCACTGAGGGCCTTTCATAATTTGTGAAAAATGGAAGATTGCGTGAAAAATGGGAGATACTTCCCTGAAACTGAACGCCATGCCATTTCTCCGAGAAATCCAATCAAATTTCAGTGTACAACATGCTGTCTGAATACACTAAATTTTCTTTTGTTTTGCTGGCCTTTTTTTGGTAAGAAATAAACATCTCTTGAATTGCTTTTCATTTGCCTTCTCTGACTTTGGCAGCAACAATTATTCTCCTCCTCTTCTCGGAACTTTGTCTGGAATATAACAATTGACAATACAAAATTTAAATGTATATTTTATTATGTTGGAGTTGAATTTATTGGAAAAAGGAGATGCCCATTACGCAAGCGTCAAGAATGAAATCAAAACAAACGAAGACAATTTGTTTGACGAGCTCTTCACGATATGATTTGCTTGATTTACAAGTTCCATCATTTTCTAACCACTGTAAAAGGGGGCTACTTGGTAGTCCATCCCTTCCTAACAGTTTGACCTTGAGTACCCACATGTTTTCGGGTAAGTATGTGACCAAGTAAGTTATTCGCGGGCCTTACATGGTGAGCATCTCTTTGTGTATTGGGCATGAAAATGTTGGTTTGGCTATAATAAGTTATATTTTTAAAATGCATATTTTGGGCATATATAAATTTACCTTTTAAAAAAATGCCCAAATATTTTATAAAAAAATCAATAATTACTTTTTTGGCTTTCCTACCACCATAGGTAAGATAGAGTGGCTAATTAACAAAAATTTCAAGACTCAAAGCTTCAACTTACATTTATTGGAGTTATCTACAAGGATGACTTGTAGAATGTAACATAATAACATTTGAATCATTTACCTGATCAATAACTACTTTATCTACACGCCCTTAAATATAAGGAAATTTAGCTTTTGTACCCAAGTAGCACAAAAAGAATCCAACATAATAATAAGTTCACATTTTCTTGATCAATGTCTTCTATACCCATGTCACCCAATTGAGTTTGCTTTCATTATATGTAAATGCATTTGTCTTCTTGCTAGAACTCAAGTGCAATAGGTTATGGGTGGGCACTTCACCTTGTGTTATGTACATTCTTGTGCAATCTTGGGTGTCTTTCTTCAACATAACATCTTCTTTTGAAAACTCCTACACTCATAATATTGAGAAGTTTGATGTTGAAAATTTGAGATGAAATTGGTTTTTGAAGATTTAAAATAATGAAACGTTATTGTCACATTATAACCTTTTGGGCTTGGGATCAAATCTTGAGCAAGACAAGGGGAATAACCCAAGGGTGAAGTCAACACATCCTTTGATTCAAACACATTCACAAAAGTTTGTGAAACTCCAAAGAAAGAAGCCGTAACATTTGCAAGAATATTTTCACCTTTAGAGTTGAAAATTTTTAGGAGTCCAAAATGGGCCCTCTTTAAATCATTGGAATTTTTTCAAGATTATTACAATAAATTGGGATGACATTCCAAAAAAAAATTTAAATTATAGTTTGATCATTTGAAAAGTTGGGATTCAAATTATCAATTGACTGAATTTTTTCCAAGATTATTACAATAAATTGGGATGACATTCCAAAAAAATAAATTAAAATTATAGTTTGATCATTTGAAAAGTTGGGATTCAAATTATCAATTGACTTTTAACCATTTAAATTATAATTCAAAGAATCAAATCACATGTAATTAAGGAGATTGATATGTCATTAGAATTTTTTTTCAAATTACAAGTTTTTTGCAAGCACTTTTGATTTGGATCAAAATGAAAATTTTTATTAACCCTTAAATTGTAAGATTCATAACTTGGTGTGTGTGTGTGTGTGAAATGATGCAAGGTATGACTATAGTGGTAAATTGCATTGGCATGTAGTTGATTTCTTGCAAGCCACTTAGTCTAGAATATACATGATCATATGTTGACATTCATGTACTATGTAATGGACCTATTCCAATTAAGAATTTGGTGAGCCTTAGAAAGACTCACTTCATTGGATGGTAATGAGTTCTACAAGGGCTTGTTTCAAAGCATAATTAGTTTTCGTCATCATTGATTCACATTCCATGTGTGTCTTCCACCATTTAAATGACTAAAGAGTGCTTAAGTACGACAATGTAACCAGTTATGTGCAAAATAATGCTTGAAGACCAGGGCATTATTGAAATGAGGGCCTTTGCAAGGCCATAATCAAGTGTTTGCCTGATTATAATAATGCCCTTGTCTAAGAGCATTTCCACTGGTGCTCAGTATGTCACTCTAGATAATAAAATTAAATATTTAAGTTTAGCTGTTTTGTTTTTGGCAACCCCACCAATAAACTGGAACTGGAACTGCATGTATGTGGGTTTTTTTTGCAATTTTGTGAAAATATCAAGTTGACATGTTGAAAATCATCATAATTATCATAGGCTACACTCTGAATAATTTCACTACTCATATCACAATATTGTTGTAGATGATGGAAAAATACATAATTTTAAACATTAAAAAAGGAATTCATTTTTATTTTTTAAAAAATTGTTTTGTCAATGTGGAAACTGACCCTAGGGTGCCGTACACAAGGAGTAGGACATTCCCAAAATGAGTGTAGGTATTTTAAGGAATACCTCACTCCTTGAGCATTAATAACCCCCTCTCTTAAAGTGATGTGAAATTGACATTCAAAACATGGCCTTTGAGTACACTTGGAAAATTCTTGCAAGTCTTTGTGTATAAGGTAAAGCATGTGGCCAAGGGCTTTACTAAATGTAAAGACATACTCTGATTTTTTTCCCTCGTGATACTCAACAGGTATAATGTACAAATGAGTAAATATTGAGTAAATAATGTACAAAGTGAGTCAAGAAGATGTAGAACTGAGGGACAATGACAATTTGTGTGCATGTTTTATGTGTGACAAGACTTGGTTAGTTTCAATAGTGTTAGACATCAATCTAGAATTTAATCATCAAAAAATAAAAATGGGGGCATTTTGAAAAATGGAACACCCCATCCCATAAGCATTTTGTTGAAACACCTTGCAAACTGTAGAGGAAATGATTACTCTAGGTAAGGTGCCTCTCCCATTACCCTTAAATAATGGACACGTATCTTGACGTGTAAGGTAAAGCCTGAGGAGGGGGGAGGGGGAGTGAGTCCTCACTGGAATAAAGGGCTTATGAGGCAAAGCTAAGCAACATCCTGAATCCCATAAAGCCCACCCCTGATGGGTTTAGATGGCGTAAACACCACCATGATGATTTATTTGAAAAACTCGCATGATATTCTATGGGTATCATGAAAGGGAAAAAAAGAACCATGTCAAGCATCTTGAAAGGCACACTAGCTTATTACGCCATGTAAGGCTTACCTTCAACTACACTAAAAAAAAAGCTCTGCCCAATAAAGTCATCAGGAAGGTCACCCTGTCTTTGAAATTCCGGCCTCTTTTCACCCACTATCCCCTATTTCACTAATATCCGCAGAGAAATGAAATCTTATTAAAATCTCAGTATGAAATACTGAAACTCAGCATCTAACGCATCTAAGTTTCGAGAGTAATTGAAGTAGTTGTACAGGTAGGTAGGAGCAGTGAAAATATTTGTAGCAGCAGAGCAGGGCTGCTCAGGAAAAAGGAAAGACAGGATGAAACTCAGTTTACCACCAAACATTGATGGTTTTCTGTGCTTCACTCCTGAGTGAAGTCCTAATGTACTTTTCTTTGTAGTGTTTTTTTTGAATCTCACCAGGTCTATGACCAAACTCAACTCAGGGTTCTGGTGTTGTGTTTTCCTTACTTTACAACTATACTCTAACTAGTGTGAACCCCGTGCATAATGCACAGGTGTGTTATTTCAACAGTGTAAATTGCAGGGAGCGACGACATTAACTACCAAATTAATTACTAATTATACGCTAACTAGGCTACCTTGAATTAAATCATAGACTAAGTAGCTACTAATCAACGACGGCGTAAGCAGCACGGGTCTCGAAGCGGCCTCCGCCTCCAGCCCGCCTCGTGCTTGCGGGCGGTAAACAAAGTTTGCTGGAGAAAATCTTTTGTTGGTTGGTCCGCTCGCTCGTTCATTCGTTGGTTGCACTTGGATCTTCAGGAACTGTGCATGAACGAAGAAGAACAAGAAGGAACGAATGACCGCCCCGCCCCATATATGCACCCACACGCCGTGCTTTCTTGACCAGTGACGTCTTGTTGGCGTCATTGCTGCTCAGTCACGTGAGCTGCAAACTGGTGAATCACTGTCGTCTAGTCCAGATCAAGGTCGTCGTCATCCATTCCTTCCTTTCAATAGCAGTCCGGCGGAGTCGTGAGTTTGGAGCTGAGGAGTTTCAACTTTCCAGTTTCAACCTTGCTGTTGCACATTTTCGTTTTTGCGAAAACAAATAAAAATTCTTATGCTCTCAGGAGAGTTTTTGATGCATTCAGTTGATTATTCATGACTGATGTGTCGATCCAGCCACTGGATTAGGCGTCCAGCAGCTGGAGGCGTTGAACTAGATCCAGAGATCAGCTGAATTATACGTATTGTGCCTAATTTTTGTGTAAAATCTTAAGCTAGTGGACCTGCAAGAGGACGTACCATCTTTAGATCATGGTAATTGATCTCTTCCCTTCAGACTCGAAGTTAAACTATCGAGCTGTTGAAAGCCTCAACCTGCTCACCGATAGAATGTTTCTCGTGATTCTAGAAATCTCTTAAACTGTGATTTCAAATGCTGGAGGGATGGATTTGGGAGTCCTGATTCATATTCCAGACTCGACAGTCTCTCATGTGATCTCATGCTTTTTTCTAAAGATCAGGCAGCTCAAGCTGCACAACATCGGCTAAGTCTAGATTCGAGATCATGGGTTTTTTTAATTTGTACTGGATATCACGAAATTGTTGCCATCTGAAGGATCTGATCTGCAATTGATGCATGATAGATCTTTAAACATATAGAGACTTTTTTTTCAAAAGAAAGAAGAGAGATTGTTTCCTAAGGCAATTGCTCGTGATTATGAATGTCAAAACAGGATCATCAACAACAACAACAACAACCACTTCTGAGTGAGCAACTGAATTCAATTGTGGAACAAAGTCTGGAGGGAGACGATGTGGTTGGAGATGGCTCAGTGGACATCCGAGGCAGACCATCCAAGACCTCAACATCCGGTCGCTGGAAAGCTGTCTATTTCATCATGGGTACTTACCTGCTGCTTCAGATTACTACTTAACTGTACATTTCTTTTTTGAAATTTGGTACTTGTTATACTTCTTGGCTTGCTTGTACGTTGATTTGCTTGTCATGCATGTGTTGTTAGATTGACACCCAACACTATAGAAACTAACAAAGTCTCACACATTAAAAAAAGAAATACACATCAATCATCCCTCACTTGTACATTCTAGATTGATACTTAACAATATTGAAACTTAACATGTCTCATGCACCAAGTCTCACGCGTAAAACATGCACACAGATTGTCCCTCACTTGTGAGCTTCTCTAAGGGGGCAGTGCAATTGCTCAAACTCTAAAGTGGCACCCTCTCCTTTCAAAGTTCATTAGTTCCATCTGCCAAAAAGTTTGAGGGCCTTGTTTCCTCCTCCCTTAATTATTTAAGGTGATGGGTCTCTTGGTTGCTCCCCTAACAAAAAAAATGTTAAGGAGCTTTGTGCACTGCAATATAAAACATAAGTCTAGCTTTCCATATGGTCTGGCTGATATGTAGGTCAGAAGAGAAGAATTTGTGAACATATGATAATTGACCAAACATGGGGTGGTGTTATTGCCAATAACTTGAAGGAACACATGGGAATTAGATATCTTGAAGGAGCACATGGGAATTATAGGGAGTTTTGTAAGGAACTTTCAGCAAAAAATATGGGATAAATAGTGGTAACACCATAGCCCCAATAAATCATGAACCTCTAGATGAGACATATGTGACACATTGTTTAAGGAACAAATATAAGTCTAATGGAAACATTCCATAAAATAGCAGTGGAATGCAAGAGAAATACTATCTATGTATCCAATTCCCCAATTCCTCTTCTCTCCCTTATATGTGACAATGAAAGGAATTCTGTTGAGCTTTTGTAAGTCCCACAAACCCACGACTTTGGACACCTATAAAGATTTACATGAGAGAAGCTCACCACTTTGAAGTTTGGAGTTTGGACACCTAAAGATTAATATTCTTGACTGGTTTCAGTCCCATTATTTTGTTTTGTCAAGCGTGACAAAAACAAGGGTGTTCAATCCCCACTATTTGCCAAGACTAGTAACAGAAGTGTAGAGTCCCATTTTTTTCCCCCAAAGATTGAAATAAGGGCATCAGCACTAGTAGATAGTGTAACTCAATAAAAGATTTGATACTACAACCACTAGATCATCATGAGTTTCCAATTATCACTTGGGCGATTAGCTTGATGCTCCCATTGTTCTAATGTTTGGTACGTAAAGTATTGCCGGGTTTGTTGGGCTTGCCTGCCAAGGCATGGATATTGTGTTTAGATTCATTATAGAGTATAGCAGCTTAAGGGATTTTGGCCCCTAGGTAATAATAGGTCTATTTTTATATGAGGATTATTGAAAGATGATATTTTGGCTTGTGTTGAAACTTGAGATTAGTTATAGAGTTCTAATATCTTGAAGGATTTTGGTTTCTTTTTAGAGGACTTTTTTGAAGATTATGTTTGTTAATATATACGTATTTGAAATCACCTCCCTAGAAGATTTATTCATCAATTTTTGTACATTACTACTTGGGAAGAAGGCCTGCCCCCAAGGCCTCCAATAATTTAGGGGGGGAGTAGCTTTCAGGTGGTACGCCTGCATTGTCATGCTACTGCATTTTGGGCTCCTTCCCTCAAAATATGGGAGACCCTTTCGAGCAGGCATTCTCCTGCACTACTACATCACACATTCTAGAAATAAAATATAGGATAGAATCATGACCAGTTTGTTTGTTGTTTGTTTTGTGCAAATCCCTTCAGCAACTGAGTTTTTGGAAAGGTTGGTGTATTATGGGATTGGCTTCAACCTGCTTACATATCTTGTGGATGTGCTGCACGAAGACACTGCACAATCAGTCTCAAATTCGAATAACTGGCAAGGAATGTCGTGGATCTTACCATTGTTTGGAGCTTTTGTGGCTGATGAGTTTTTGGGTCGATACACCACAATCGTGGTCTCTGGCTTCATATACATTTTGGTATGAATGAATTACATAAAAAACAAAAAGTACTACTTGAGAATATTTGTCTTCTTTATGAATCATGATCTTCCAAGTGTTGATTTTTTCAAAGTTCTAAATTCATAAATTGAAATGCTTGGATTCCAGAGGTAAGCATGTTTCTGGTATTGTTGAGCTGATTTGATATTGTGGGTTTTTCAGGCTCTTGTGGGTTTGACATTGTCAGTTACGCTTCCATCTATGAGGCCGTCTCCTTGCTTGGCACAAATGAATTGTGAACCTGCATCAAGACTACAAGCTGGATTCTTCTTTGGTTGTTTGTATTTGGTTTCAATTGGAGTGGGAGGAATGAAGCCTTGTTTATCAACATGTGGAGCTGATCAGTTCAATGAAGAAAATGTTCAAGAAAATGCAATGAAGCATTCGTTCTTCAACTATTGGTGGCTCTCTATTTGTGGAGGTTCAACCATTGCTCTCACTGGTCTTGTGTATGTTGAAGATCGTGTGAGTTGGGGATGGGGTTATGGTCTCTTGGCTTTGTCACTATTGCTTGCCCTTGGGGTTTTCTTAGCTGGTACCCCATGGTATCGACACAAGCACCCAGTTGGTAGTCCTCTCATAGAGGTCACACAAGTCCTTGTCGCTGCAATTCGCAAATGGCATGTTCCGATCCCATCTAATCCTTGCATTCTACATGAGGCAGATTGTGACAAGACTATTCCGCACACCAATACATGTCGGTAAGTAGAATCTCATTTCCAAAACCACATATTTTCAACAATCTCCTCATCTAAATACTCTCACAATAGTCTAATAATCTACTAATGTAGGAGAAAAAATTGTAGCATGTACCAATTGCTGAATTACCATACAAGCATGTTAATTTCATGAGTAGTTTAACATCATAATTGATGTCAATAGAAAGGCTTGTTACATAAATCATGACTTTTGAAGTGCCTTGAAGCAATTTAAATTCAAGAAAGTTATGTGGTGGTGGCCTTTAGTCACCCTAATGTCTTAAGGGACATCAAATCTTGAGTTTTGGGAATTTGACCTTTCTTTCACTTGCATGCACAGATTTCTTGACAAAGCAGCCATGCCAACGATGTGTATCACAGACCATTCAATGGTTTCTCAAGCAAATGTCATCGAAGTTTTTGAAAATGAATCATTGTTCATCAATCCATGGCACCTTTGCAGTGTTACCCAAGTGGAAGAAGTGAAGTTGCTTGTTCGTTTGATGCCCATATGGTTGTCATCTTTAGTTTATATCATGTTGTTTACTCTATTGTCCACCATTTCACTTCGTCAAGGGATGAGCATGGACTTGTCAACTGGACCTTATTTCAAAATCCCTCCTGCATCTCTTGAACTTTTCACAACCGTAACAGCAATGGTGTTCATACCTTTATATGATATCTATTTGGTCCCTTTAATGCGTCGTTTCACAGGTGATCAACGTGGTGTCACATTGTTACAACGGATTGGGATTGGGTTCATAATTGCAATTCTTGCAGTGATTGTGGCAGCTTTAGTGGAATCAAAACGTTTGAAAGTGGTACAAGATTATGGAATGGAAAATAATCCAAGCGCAACTATTCCAATGAGTGTGTATTGGTTAGCTCCTCAGTACATCCTTAGTGGCATTTCCCAAGTGTTTGGATTCATGGGTCAACTTGAGTTTTTCTACAACCAAGCTCCTGACAATATGCAAACATTGGGTACAGCTCTTTTTACAACTAGCGCTGGCATTGCCCATTTGTTGAACACGGTGCTTCTCAATCTTATTGTGGTTGCAACAACTCGAGGAGGACATCAAGGTTGGATTGTGGCCAACATCAACAAATGTCGCTTGGATTTATTCTATGGATTCCTAGCTTGTTTGGGTTACATTGGCTTTGTTGTCTATCTTCTTGTTGCCCATTGGTACACATACAAGAAGACATCAAACTCTTCACTTCCTAAGTCTACTTCACAATTCAAGAAACTACTAACACCGAAACTTGCACCTCTAGTTGTATGAGTGAAACATGTCCAACCCACTATGAACATCAACCTTGTTACCTTGGTAATTATCTTAGATGTGAAAATACAAAGAAACAATTTACATCTCTAAGAAATCTCATGCAAGAAGATGGCATTTGAAAGTTTTAAACATTCCAAAAGGTTTAGACTTGTCACAATCCTTGTTGATTTCAACCCATTTCAAAGCTAATGAAATTCATTGAAACGAGCAAAAGACATTTTCATGGCATGTTATGAAATGTCCACAACCAAGTTCATGGAATACAAAATATGCCATTTTTTTATAGGCATTAAAAAAAAGGTTCGAAGAGGAAAGTTAGTTTTGAAAACAAACAAGGTACAAATATGTTGACGCATCAATTTATCATATTTCATAAAAGAATAAATTCAAAAATTGATGATGAATTTCCATGTGGTTTTTTACAATTTTGCCAAAAACAACCACAGTTAACAATTGAAATAGTTCTATTTGCAAGTGACATGATTATTTTCCTAACCTAAATTTCTTTTTAAAATTAAAATATTGGTTTGAAATTTAAAATAATCTAAAAATCATAAGTTAACTAATTAATTACAATAAATTACCTTTGAGTCTTTGACATACCATAATACCAAGGTAACTTCAACACTAATTAAATTATTTTCACATTTGTCAAAAATTTGGTAAACAATTAGTGCCTTAAAAAGGTAAAATCCCTAAACAAAACTTGTCAAAATTCTTGGAAAGACTAAGGTGATTATTGTAAATTCCTTAAAATGAATGTTTTCCTTCAACATAATATAGAAAATAGGAAAATAGGCTACACATGTTAAAATAATTTTATTTTTTTTCATCACTAATTTTCATTTATAGTTTTCTTCAAATGGTATATCTTTGCCAAAAAACTCATCATGATATGCCTTTATACATCAACATTTGTATAAGCATTTAACAAGTCTCCAATAGAGGATTGTCCAAAATGTCATCATGGAATTTAAACAATAAACTTATTGAAAAAGGTGGTACCTATACATTTTTTTGATTTAAACAATGATGATTTCAACCCATTGTTTAATGTAGGCTTTAATCCTATGAGGTGTGATCTCAAGTTGGACAAGCTTTTATGAAGTTTCCACAAAGTTTCATTAGAATAACCACTTTGGGTTGAAAAATACAAGCTCATGAACTTTTTTGGAAAAGGTCTTTTTGTCGAGATGAAAATTGCCAAGAATAAAGAACCAATGAAAACATAGTCATTGACAAGGGAAAGATCCTCAAAAACAAAATGGTCAACTAGGTAGTTAGAAGAAAGTACTTCAATGGTTGTATGTCTCTTCTATTTTTTTTAAAAAAACTTCCATCATATTATTGTTTCAATTCAAAATGATTGAGATCATGAACATTTGTAGAAGTGGTTAATTTTTTGTGACTGAAATGATGTTTGTTTTTTATTTTTGGTTGATCAAATGAGAAATTTTTACAATGAAACTATTCAAGCACCCCAACATCATCCAATTTTTAGAAGTAAATCCATTTTGGGTCAAAACTTGTAACTGAAAACCAAAGGGATTACTTTGGAAAAGGATTGCAAGTTTTTTTTCCCAAAAAAAACTTTTACATGCAAGTGAATTTTTGAATAATGTTTTTTCTAACTTGTTGTAAAAATTATTTAAATGTTCCCCAATGCATCACGTTTTTTTTGTTAGTTTTTATTGAATAAATATGAATTTTTGAAAGTGTGCAAATTTTTTACAAATTCAATGTTTCATTTTGAAAAATGATCAAAATTTTAAATCATCACCAAGAATTAAAATTTCACATTATTTTGTTTTATTATACTCTAATCTATAGCTTTTCTTCATATATCATGTACATTATAACCCATTTATATGTGGTAAAGTATTCTTGAAGCTCTAAAATTTTAAAACAATTTTGAAACATTCTTTGAATTTTTAAAGTTTTAAAATTCCATGTTTTTAAAAGTATGAATGATTTTTGAGTGTGACTAATATATTTATTTCATTTACATTTTTTTCAATGAAAATTCTTTTATTATATGAATCCTTTTGATAATCCTTTGACTCCGTTTGACGCAATAGGTGTACATTTTCAAACGTTTTAAATTAAAACCAAACCTTAAAATTGGATCAAATGAATTTTTATTTTAAGTTCCTTGACATTCATGTGAGGGGAAAATGACTAACTTGCCATAATTACT
>Ga0209611_10005616_pt1 | contig 20898 bp, 21 predicted proteins | sample S1TSphgellanicum_3_FD_187693 | JGI IMG/M metagenome (GOLD analysis project Ga0209611, IMG submission 187693) | Host-associated microbial communities from peat moss isolated from Minnesota, USA - S1T2_Fc - Sphagnum magellanicum MG (SPAdes) (version 2) | ecosystem: Host-associated > Plants > Peat...
GGGGGGGTAGAGTTTTGGGGGCAATCCAAAGAAGTGCATTTTCCAATGCAAAAAGGGTTGTAGTTAGTTAGGGCTCTAACTATAGTTAAAATAATGGGGGGTTTAACCATAGTCAGGGTTTAACCATAGCCCCTCACTATCCTTAAGCCTTTTGCTTTGCATTGGCCCCATTGCTCTTCTCACAAACCAGAGCACCTACACCGTTCTGTACCAAGGTGCCTAATAATTTTTATTTTTATTTTTTTCAGTTATGTTCCGCAGTAAAAAATAACATTAATTCAAAATTTTATATTATAGTATTAAATAATGAAGCTATTGTGCTTGAGAGCTTCATTGAATCATGAAACAAAAATCCAATAAAAGATTGATGGCTGAAACCATCCCTGGGGAGACAAAAAGGGAAGACCAAAGAAAGGCCAAAAGATGCACAGCCCAAAGGGCCCAAATAGAGGAAGAGAGCAGCTAGTCTCTCTCACGTTGGGAGAGAGCTTCGTTCATATTTTCAGCATGGTGGACACGTATTTTTAAATTTTTTGGCAATTTCAAAAAACAATGAATTTAATGCCTGACTAGCCTAATACTAAGGTATTTCAAATATAATATTTAAATTAGCCAAAATAGGCAAGCTGCAAGCAACCGTAACATGCTAAATACAAAATATCCTTATTGAGTATTCCCACAAAGATATTTGCTGGGGGAATATAATGTCCTGCCTGGGTGAATGAGCAACCGCACTCGTATACACCTTGGTAAAAGCACAGGCTACTTCACTAGTAAGTACTAAAAGGCCTCACTCAAGAAGATATAAAGGTACCATTGTGGTGGGTGGGTGGGTGTTGGTTCACCCTGGCTCACCTAAATCTAGACTTTTCCCAGATTTCCAAAATTTCATGAAATCCTTTAGATTGGAATCTCGACCAAAAGTCCAAACTATCTTTTGCTACTTAGAATAAAGAGGGCAAAAAAAACAAAGTAACCCTATGGGATCTTGCTTCTTCATTGCTACCTTTTGTTCTATTTTGGAATTTGTACCTTACCTTCAACTAGACTAAAGTTTGTGTGTTCAAACTTTCAACCTTTTGCGAAGGGGTGTGTGTCGGCCTCATTGGGGAGAGAGGGAGGAAGGGAGGGAGGTGGGTCCATTCCGTGATGATGTGGTTCTCTTGTTAGTTCACGCATCTTCAGAATAAATTAATCTAACCTTGAATTTCATAATGCACTAGGAGAAATTTCAGCCTAAATTTAGCTTGAATTTCATAAACAAGCACTTGGGAGAAATTTCCAAATACATTTTGGAGGGCACTTACACCTAAAAAGCACCCCCACCATGCACGAATATTTCTCACATCCAAGTTTAGGTTTTTTTTTTGGGTGACAACTCCATCCATAAAGGCAGGGGACTACTAATAGCAAAACACTTTGACGAATCATTATGATTAACCAATCAGAAACAATGACCAGAAAGCTGTCACACCGTTTTCTAGCAGGTGCACAGCTTTGCTGCGCCTTATATCAGCTCCGAAAACTGTGCAATTATGTTGGGCCAAAAACCATTTTGTTGTGATTTTCTTCATCCAATTTTAACGTGCAGTGTCACATACTGAGAGCATTGCTAGGGATGCTCATAACTTGTGTATCGTATACAATGGGATATGGTGTGTTCACCCCCCAGAGCTGGGCTTCAACATTTTGCACTCGGTCAAAAATCTTTGTTCTGGTGTTGTTGGCCTCTCTTATGTGGATTTATCCAAAGCCTATGGCTTCAAGTCATTCATGAGTGATGTGCAGTGTTGTGCCCTAACTATCTCACACGCCTATCCTAATAACTACCTCATTAATTTTCCCTATCCACTTACATGGATATGAAAAGATACATTATTTTAATTTTTTAAATAATTATTTTAAAAATACCCTTTAAAAAAAAACCTTCTTTATCATTCATTACTTTTATTTTTTCACACATACCCTTTGAAAATTTCCCTTTCCAAATGAAGCTAAATGATCATAAAATTTTTAATTTATCTTAACGAATAACTTATCATGAGTTCAGGGTCTGAAGCATATATTTTTATTGAATTTGAACGTTCAGGGAGTCCTGAGTTATATAGACTCTTCTTTTGGGGACTCCCCTCCCCCACCTCACCCCACCCCCAATCTCTTTTCTTGGTTGGGGAAGAGAGACAAACCTTCTTCTTTTGGGGATTTTGGGGGTGGGAAAGGGGATGGGATGGGCGGAGGTGAGAGGGATATGGAGTGCTCGTGTTTGTCTTGGGAGATGCACTTGGTCTTTGGAAGGAACAAAATCACATGACAGGAATGAGCATCTCAGCTTTGGAAAATGGGGGCATAAATGTTTTTTTTAAAAAGGTTTCTTCCCTTTCTCACTTTTGCAATAAGAGAATTGAGTTATGCATATATAAGGTCCCTTAGTTTTTCACAATACACCTTGACATATGCATAATATTATTGATACCCATTTCTCTATAATCTACACACATTAGGTCATTCATCATATATATATATATATTATCTTCATGAGGATGTTGGGTTTTTTCCATCTATTTGTTTTAAGTCTAGCAAATGGTTTTCATTTCATGTGAGATTTTTTTTCCTTTAGAATCTAACATTTTTCAAAGCAACATGTGATATGAACATTCCATCCTTGCCTACCACCACCTTCTTAACTCACATACAAAGATTGAATCAATATATGTGTGAGTGCAAAAATGAGCTCCTAGTAATTTCACAAGTTGAAGGGACAAGGCCCATGATACCTTCTATTACCTAGCTTTCCTCTTTTATGGTGGGTATTAATTTTCAACTATTGTACCTCAACTACCCACATATGAATTATGGTACCCACCTCAACCCAAATATTGGAACCATACTTAAAAATAACTATCGTAATTGAGGGATAATTTTTTAAAATTATATTAATATACGAATAATTCATTCCCTCTTTTCCTTTGCTTTATATATTCTTCTCTGTTTTTGCTTGTCTTTGTATTCAGTGTATTCAGTGCCACTGATTCAAATCTTTTGCAAAACAAAATCCACAACAAAGTCAGATTTGTTTTGATTCTTGGTTGTCGTAGTGATGATGGTGGTGATGGTGTCATCATCGTCGTCTTCTTCTTCTTGTGACTTGTGAAGGGCTGTTTCTTCCAAGGATAGCCACATGGAAAAATCCATTGAACAACATTTACACGCTAATGAGCGGGGTTGTTGTTGTTTTGTTATGCGTGCATGCAAAAGATTCGACATCAATTTGCATGAAGCAATTTGTCAAAGCCACACACCATTGTGGGCCACAAGGGGGGGGGGGGCGGAGCGGTTGTTTTGCAAGGATGGGGTGATGACACTTGTGAACGAATTGTCAGTACATTTTCCATTAAATTAGTAAACCCACGGTCTCTAGTTCCTCCTAGCCTCCTCCTGTAGGATGTGGCCCTCTGTCCGGAGGTATGGATTGAATATGAGGAACGAGTTATTATTACTTATCTTGAGCCTGGCCACACCGCCTGTAGTCATCAGATGGAAAATGAAAATTTACTAAATCTGAGTATGAAATGCTGAAACTCAGCATATAATGCACAAGGTTTGAGACTAATTATAGTATTTGTCCAGGTAGGAGCATTTGAAATATATGTAGCAAGCAGTGGAGGCGCTCAGGAAAGACGAAAGACAAGATGAAACCCAATTTACCACCAAAATTGGTGGGAAAACTAGTTTCAGCATATAATGCACAAGGTTTGAGACTAATTATAGTAGTTGTCTAGGTAGGAGCATTGAAAATATATGTAGCAAGCAGTGAAGGCGCTCAGGAAAGAAGAAAGACAAGATGAAACCCAGTTTACCACCAAAATTGGTGGGAAAACTAGTTTGAGTCTCAGTTATTTTGCTTTGTAAAATTTTCATTCCCAGTTATGCGTTTAATGCCCTATTATGTCGAAACTGGTCATTCTCACCCCCTAATTGCGAGACTTTATGAAGAACTCTATCAAGTTGATTATAAAACATTTTTTTGGATATAACGGGTTAAATTGATAATCTCCCAGTCAGGGTTTTCTTTTTTTTCAACTTTGTCAACTAGGTGGACCGGCTATCATCGGAAAAGAAATGAACCAAATTTGGCTAGAGGTCAGACAAGAGAATGGATTTTTTAAAAATTATTTAATCATGTATTTAGTTAATTTTAGGTTTTAAAAAATTTTAAATTAACAAATGATCATAAAGATTAAAATTTCAGAATCTTATTATAATTTAGGGATAATCATATGATACAATAATAAATATTAATAATTTTTTGTCTTGTTAAATGATCCAACAAATAGATGTTTTCATTTTTTTGTTTCAAATTTAATAAAAAAAAAACTTAATTTTAATCATCAAGTTAGAAAAAATTTTAATTAACTATTCACTCCAAAATTAATTAAATACATGTCCCCAATTCTCACAAGTTATCTAAACTAACTGTCTGAATAGGAAGACTTCTAACTTTTTCTTTCCTCAAAACATGACAACTTTTTTGTTTTTTTTTTGCCCAAAAAAACTCTTTGTTTATTTCACATTGGGATTTTTTGTGTGGCCATAGTGTGAAAATTTGCCCAAAAAAATAAATTGATGTTCTTGATATTGAATCTTTCAAATTTTAATAACCTACCTCGATGACTTGATTATCATCTAGGTAGGTTATCAATTTTTAAACACTAATACAATTTTTTTAAACAGGAAATTTTAATAATTTTAAAATTAATTTTTAAAAACCTTTTAATAGGCTAATAACTAGTAGGATAACAAGCAATTATCAACTAGTCATTTGATAACCTACCCTTTTATGCATCACAATTGATGGTTAATACCCTATTTTTTATAACTTACATGGCAAACAAATTTTTTATGATATTGATAACTTGTGTAGTTCCAAATTTATTTTTTTTAAAAATAAAATACCCAACAATTATTCAAAAGCAATAGCCAACCAACACTAATTTGAACCAATGTTTGTTGGTTATTGAAAAATGACATGGGTATTAACCAAGGTCCATGTTTGGGTATCATATATCCTACAATGTTATCGTCGTTGTATATGATCCATTTCCAAGAAATACCCAACCAAGAACCTATATGCCCTAGTATTGGGATTTTAAATACCCTATAAATATCCTATTGACAACATATTAATTTTTTAAAAATCAATGCCCTATTGATACCCTGATGGGGACCTATGACTTTTACCTAGGTTGATTATTTTTTTAATCCATTTTATTTTTTTCATGCAAGCACCTTCATCCATTTAGGGTTTCATTTTTTGTTGTATACCTAAAACTTTAAACCACAAGTCCTTTCATGTGGCATTCTTAGTTTGCATTTAGTAATGTTTTTCTACTTGATGTTAGGACAGATTGTCATGTTTGGCTGCAATAGCTACTAAACATGACAACTAATTTCAATAGTTGTAATGGTTATTTATGAGATCTTTGAATGTTATTGTGAATGCTAAAGATGAATATCAAGGCTTTGTTGGGGGTCTGTGATGGTAATTTTTCCTTTCAATTTGCAACAATCAAACTAATGCACCCATAAATAGGTACTTCTCCCTCTTCTATTATGCCTTGCTTGTGTTCATTGTTGTTGTTATTTTTGTCTTTGTTTTGTTTAGCATTGTCCTTCAAGTGTATGGGACTAGATGCATAGAATTGAAGTTGTGCTACAAAAACAAACTCGCATGAATTATTTTAGGGTTCTGATTTCAAGTTATGGATTGTAAAATTCATCAAAGGAAATCTTTTACAAGTCATCAATGTTAGTTTGTAAACTAGATTTTGGAGTTTTTTTGTTTTTCCATTGTAAATCAAAATCCAAATGGGAAATCAAACTAAAACATTTGGTTTGAATGTGCATATGCATGAGGGTTTTGATTGTGATGATGCTCACTTAGAATTGGAGAACTTAGTTGAAGATTCTGGGCTAGTAATTAGTTCGATTTTGACACCAAATGGACCATCTGCATTTAAAAACATTGCAACATTCGGTGACTTGTATGGGGAAGCAAAATTTGCATGGGATGTTTTGAAGTTTCAACTCATCTTGAATTAGAGACCATGGGTCCTTCATTGCATGTTGTCTTTTCCTTGGCATATTTTTGTGGTGAATGATGGCAGTAAACTAAATCCTATTCTGCTTCAAACTATGTGTGTGATTTGCCATTTTGTTTGCTAAAGTTAGAATGCTGGTAGTAACACTAAAAGGAGGAAAGGCATGTTCTTACAACCAGCAACATGGGACTACTTCTATGAAGAGGTATATTTTGGGTGAACATCTAGCCAATTGGCACAAGTGGAAAAGTGTTAATGGGGGTTTGGATTCAAAAAACTTACACTAGGAAAAGTCCAAAAAGAAATTTATCATTGGTTATGGGGCCATTACAAATCATTTTGGGAATGGTAATTTATATAAGAAAAATGATGCACAACAACAAAAAATTATGGAGGATGAGATGTTGTTTCTTGCCAAAACCTACATGCCTATTCTTTTGTAGAAAGTTAGTGGTTGAGGTGTTTGGTCATGCATCAAAATCCTTGAATTGTGTTTTCAAACAACAAGCAAATGGTTCAACATGTCATCCCTTCATTAGTGGTTAAAACCATGGAACAATATGTAATTCCTACTTTGGATTCATATGTTACAATAACAACCTTTTTTAATTTATGGATGTTCAAATCTAGATATGTCATGTTTGTTCTTGTGATTAATTTCATAAACTCCTTATGGGTGCCTTGCCATGTGATAGTGGGACTTTTTGAAACACTTATACGTTTATAGTTGCACTAGTAACGCAAGTCAAAAATCTTTTGTGCATGTACAATTTACTAAACAAACTAATTGTTTATGAAACTAATGAGGGTGGCAATCTATCCACCCTTGCATAAGTTTTTACTTCAGTTGTCAATTGTGGTCATCTTAAACTTGCAGTTCCTTGGTAGGTGTTGTGTTTTGGTCATGCTTTCAGCATGCAAGTATACTTGTAATGATATTAAAATTTTGTGAATTTCAAGGAGGTTAGCTTGGAGGCCACCGAATCTACATTATACAAAATGATTACATGGATTAAGAAGTCCGACAAAGGGTGCAATGAAAGGCATAAGGCATGCCTTGATGCTGGGATCTCCAATCAAAAACTAAAAACAATGGTGAAGACTAGGTTTGCTAGTAAGGTGATTATGTTTCAAGAAACCCTCAAGTATCACAATGCCATCAATCTATGTTATGGGAGGCAAGAAACTCAATAATTACAAGGTCATGTGTCAAAGGAAACCCCAAAGGGACATAAATGAAAACAATCCGATCAAATCAAATTCAGAGAATTAAGAATAACCCCATCATCACCAAATAGTAACCTAACAACAAGCCACCACACCGGACGACCAAAGCCAATAAAAAAAAACCAAAGAAAGTCCAAGAGGTCAAAAGTCAACAAAACAAGGGTCCTAAGGTTCCCAAAAGATAAACAAGTGAAGCCGTAAAGTGCCACTTAAGGATTCCCCCATCATCAACAAACATGCCACCATGGCACCACTCCTCATGAAAGCATGCCTCCAATCACTCCTACTTGCAAGGTCCATGAATATAACTATGTCATCGAATAGTTGCCTAGGTCGCCAACCAGATCTCAACAATAGACATCCACGCACTCACCATAATCTTTTAAATGAAGTGATAGCCATCAAAATGCATAAATCATCTTTCAATCTAATCGAAAACAAAATCATTAAATGAAAAGTATCAATAACCTGGTATCAAAAATTGTAGCCTCATGAATGATTAATTAGATCCTTGAATGTTGAGCAGTCATTTTCATAAGTGAGGTATCCAAGAATAAAATCCATCCAATTAGAATCTTAGATTAACCCAAATCCTCCCCACAACCACCAAATCTCCTCAAATGCATTCGAAGCATACTTTGCCATTTGGTGGTTCTTTAAACAATGTTTGGCGTCTCATTTGTACCAATTTCACAAATCTTACATGTGCTCCATCCAACCCCATTTGAACCTTGACCATGTACCAATTGGAAGACTTTTATGTAGAATCAACCACATAAGCATTACAACCTTTCTAGGTGTCGAATGATGCCAAAGTTAACCTAGCAAGGTGTTACATTACCCTTCGAAAGATTTTGGTCCTTGAAACCTTTAATGAAAGGACTACATATCTCCTTCAAACCCCTGTTAGTTTAATAACCCCATTTAGCCGTGTATCAAAAGAAAGATGCATTTTTTAACCCTTGACCAACCTTTTAGGCCCACTCTCTTGGATCCCATGGAAGGCCATTAATGAAACCAAATTGAAAAATTAAAAGCTCTTGAGCCTTTCTTCCCATTTCCTCCAAATCAACCTAATATTTGGTATAATAAATTGGCCTTTCTCTTTCCTAACTAGAATTTTCACTTGTGCTAGATTTTGAAAGTAAAGATTTAAAGGCTCTCTATGTACCTTTGAAAGTTGGCCAAAATCTTCATATGCATTAAACTCTTGAACATTCATTGAAGCGCCAAGGACATTTATCACTCTACATACCCAATCCAACCATGATTTTTCATTTATGAACATTACCTTAACACTTACCCAAACTCCCTTTTCCAATCTTGTAAACTTTGAGTTAAAATCCCAAGGGATGAATTTAATGAGTGTGGATTTAACTGCCATTGATGCAACTGTCCTTCAAACTCCGATCTCACTCAATTCCTTCCATCTTTGCCTATTACCATCCTAAAGATCAAGAATATGGGAACACTCAACTAATGCCATAACCCTTCCATTTTGAACAACTACTAGAAGTAAAGGATCAACATCCGGAAGGGGAATCGATGTGTTACCAGAAAATGGTAGCCTCATTACGTCATCAAGACAACTCAACTCCTTGAGCAAGCCAAGCCTTACACACCTCCACACATCCATTAATGAATTCCAGAAAGAAAAAGGGGTTTTCTGTAACTACTATTCGTTGAATAACCAATTAATGTTGGGTGGCATTACGAAACAAGTCTTTCCTTGAAGTTGTAGCATATTCGTCTTCTTCTGAATAGATTTTTCAAGGGCTTTGTCCCTGACATTAATCCATGAACCACCAATTTTGCCAACAAGGCTTCAGCTTGTGCCTTAGGATCAATGATGCCTAAACCTCCCTTGTAGATGTTGGTAAGGTGATGAAATCCCACTAACTTTTGCCCGTGTTTTGTCCACCTTCCCTACCCATATGTAATTCCACACCAAATAATTTGGGCAAACATTCATGGATTAAGACTCCAACAAGCTATCACATACCACATGGGTGTGAAGATAACTTGATTCATTATTAAAACTCTACCAACCAAATTTTTTTTGCATGTTATCCAATTGATTAGTTTCGCTTTGAGTGAAAGCATGAACTTATCAAATTTTACTTATAGTGGAAGATGAAATCATATTTGAAGCCCCAAGTATTTAATCCCATGCCCTTTCGGTACCCAAACGAGTCCCTTGTCATGGCCCCATTCACAACCCTTTGGTTGTTTGAAGCCCATATGGCAAATGATTTTGCTCGAGTTCATTTTTGCACTTATATCACTACAAAATAACAAGAGCTCCTTCCTAACTCTTTTCAAATTTTTAGCCGTTCCTTCTAAGTACAATGTAATATCATTAGCAAATGATTAATCCCACAACAGTTTGCCACTTGGTAGCTTTAATCACAAGGTCATGTGTCGGATGCACACGCATGGGTAGTTTGTAAAATGGTTGCTAAAACCAAGTTTCCTGTTGTGAAGCAATGCATCATCAATCAAACTTGAGGATATTGGTTGCTTTTTAATGTTTTAAATGCCACCCTTTCAATTAGTGTGTATGCAAAATTAGATTCAATAATATGAAATTACCCCCTCCATTTTGTGAAGGGAGATTTTGAATCTGAATTGGGGGCATTGCAAGTGCATATGATGGTAGAAGTTTAGGTTATATTGGCTCCATTTTTGGTATTTACATCTTCATACAATGCTAACAAGGCTCACAACATGTTGACATTAATGTTGGACCTACATTTTTAATTCCTTGATGTGATGAAGGCGTTTGTTGGACGGGCAAAAGTGATACAAATTGTGGCTGCGTATGACAAGAAAATTGTACTACCATTGTTGGTGGTTACTTTTCATTTCTTAAACCCCGCCATTGATGGCATGGCTAAAGTAACACTAATTGATGATGATTCCATCTTTGGGGCAATGACTTCAAATGTAGCCACTTTGCACAAATTATTGAAGAATGAATTGGGCTTGTTTCACCATTCACATGTGAAGCCAGAAGATTTTTTATTACCCTTAGCTTGATGGAAATCCCATGAAACAAAGTTTCCAAATGTTTCTTTTGTGGTTCAAAAGATTTTAGGGATTCCTAAGTCCCATATTGAAACTAAAAATTTCTTTTAGCATAGCTAGAGTGTTGACAAGCCTCCAATGCTGTAGGCTGGGGGTTGACATTTTGGACAAGTTGGTGTTGATAATGAAAAATTGGTCAACTAATGCAAGATCAAATTGTTCATAAGAACAATAGTCCATTGATGAATTTTTTATGGAAGAAACAAATATCATTGATGAAAATGATACACTATTGAATGCAGCTAATTATTTCAATGTTGATCATGAGTTGGAGTGATGGATGTGAATGTTGATGAACATTTTGTTCTATTATTTGTGGACTTGCTTTGCCATTAGATGGATTTTTGATGTGTTAGCCCAAGTGGTTGACTATATTGGTTAGTTAAGCTCACTAATTCTAATTATGTATGGGATTAACTTCTTGTTTTCAATTCTTTAGGAGTTGGTAAAATGTCTAACGTCCTAGGCAAATTTGTTTTGAAACTTACTATATTAGTTGTTAAATTTGTTCCATTTAAAAGTTTTGACTAGTTGTGTGCAAGTGTGGATTTTACAATGATTAGCAAATGGAGCTCTTTGGCCAACTTTGCCTCTACCCCTACATTTAAATGGTGGAATACCATTGTATCAATGGACTTTCACTTCCCCGAATCTATGGTTTAGCAAGAATTACAACAGTTGAAATGATTATGTTGTTTTAGCAAGTTTGCAAGGGGGCAATTTTCAAGGTTTTTGATATGTTTGGGGGGAAGTTTCAATCCTCCTTCACCTACATTGTCAAAGATCTCACACTCCAAGCCATTGTGGGATCAAGGAATGTCCAAATCAGCTATGGAGAAATGCTAGACCTTCACAACTTGCTTTTCCAAGATCTCACACAACTGGTACCATTTTTCTTCTCAAATCAAAAGATCAAAATAGAAAATTAGAATCCTTTCCCTTTCAACACACTTAGATTTGAAACTCATTGCTCAAACTCTTTGGTGTTACATTCATATTCTTCCTTGGCTTGAGCTCTTTGACTCTATTCTATGATATAGAGCAAGCATAACATTTTAGAAACTCACACAATTGGTACCATTTTTTTTTTTCAGATCAAAAGATCATGATAGAGAACCAGAATCCTAAAATGTGAAATGTGGTATTCATAAATGTGAAAAAAATGAAAATAAGAACGGGGAAAAAATTGCTCTAAAAAAATTCATTTGATAGCTGACCCTACGCACTATATTGGCTGGTTTTCAGCAGAGTCCTGCAAGAAGAAGACCCAACAATTTTCTGGGCAGTCATTTGACTTTCTCAAAAAAAGAAAGAGGAACCGCCCTGTTACCCGTCCAGGGTATGGGTGCAGTTTCTAATAACCGCCAACCCTGAAGGTGCAAGGCCACTTCTGCTCTTAAGGAGTAGGTGTGAGATCCCTCATCTTTCTTAAGAGGTGCCATTGGAATAAGTACTCTTGAGAACTTTCTCCAAGTGCTTTCTGAGTAATGAATTGTTTTCAATAAAATTGCATTGAGCTCAGCCTAACGAGGGTCTAACTGGGCAACCTGCCAGAACCCATTGTCTAAATATTGTGATTTCAGACACCAAAAAGATCATGCAATTTTTTCATGAAAATTCCTTTGTTTGAGCCACTACAACAAATGTGTTCAGAAAAGCGGGTAGGTGAATTTACCTGTTCAAGACCTTCAATGACAACCTCCAATGATCGGATGAAGAAGAAGCTCTCACTACTGAGAGAGCCACTGCCCACCTTGAACAAAATTCTTTGATGCTAAAAAAACTCTCCATTGAGAGAGGTGAACAAAAGCCTTCTTGTGACTGTTTTTGTGTGATTAGAATACAGAAACTGCACAATGTAGAAAGCTACAAAATTGTAAAGCAAGAACAACTGCTGATGTCTTGAGCTCCTTTGAACTTACCAGCAGTTTTAAAAGTTTGAGAACCTTTGAGCTGCTGTGCTATCTAGTTACTACCCTGTTATGAGTTCTTCTCTCCTCTTCAATTGAGAATCTCAAACACCAGAATCTCTTTTACACTGGCTTAGGTTGGAACTCGAATTGATGAGAATTTCACCTTCAGTTCATTTTCTACCCGCTGTAATACAAAAAGCTCTTTCGGCATTATGAAGCTGGTTACTGTACCACACTCTTCAGTGATTGGTCTACGGCCTGTTCTACCTGCACGATGAATGTAAGATGTTACTGATTGTGGCCACTCATAATTGTACACATGGCTTACATTTGGTACATCGATACCCCTTGCTGCCAGCTCTGTTGCAACCAATAAACATCGGCCACTGCCACCTTCTCGAAAATCCTGCAAAAATAGTTTACTGTATTGAAATTGCTTTATCCAAAAACATACAAATCTCTTCCTTCCCTTCAGGAAATACATTTACTTTTTTCCCAATCAAAAAACCCCACCCTAACATATAAAACTCTAGTTTCACAATCAGTCTATCATTGAAAAATAAAATTGCAGGTTTGCCACAAAATCTCACAGAAACCATCATGATCAACAATGGACAACTCCCAGACCGATTGTGACTTGCTTCTGAGATAAATTAAGACATTTGACTCACTGGATGGTGGTGGTAAAAAAGGTGGTGGTACTTACAGATAGAGTAGAGAAGCGAGTATGAATGTGGTCATCTTCCTCCAAGACTAGAGGTTCCCATTGCAGATCAACTCCATCTGCTAGACATTCCGCCTTCCTTTTCTCCAAAAACTCAGCTACAGCTATTGTAGCTGGCACATTTCCAACCCTCTTCGCCTTTTCAGACTTTGGAGAAACATTTCACATCAAACAAAAGATTAAAAGCCAGTTCAGTTATGCACTCACTCATTCACTCACTCACTCAATCAACAAGACCCTTACACAAAGCAATAATAATGCACCGTCAGAAAATCAACAAAGCAAGTATGCCAGACTTCCTGTGAAATCAACAGAATTTTATAACTGCCTAAACCTCTTGAGACTTTGTGTGCATCACTAAAAGCACATACAAGATCAATTTTTCTCAAGGTTATCCATGACAGCCGCTACAAATCTTGACAAAAATGCATAAAGTCTCAAACCCAATGGTGGAAGAAGAAAGACAACCTGGTCATTCACAAAGATGATGGCCGCATTTGGAGCATCTTCTTGCAATACTGAAAAGAGCACCTGCAGCCTATCATCCTTTTCACACACCTGCAGATTCCTGAGAGATTTTAGCTCCAGATTTGATCAGGGATAACACCCATATGGAGAAAGAGGATCTCACCAAGACAACAAAATTGAAAAGATGTAGTAAATGACTTCTGGAGCCTATGACCTCTCAACATCTGCTCTAAGGTCCCCTCTTCTTACAAAAAGGCATACCACATAACGGTGATGCAAGTATGAAGGAATCTTCTCCTCAGGTTGGATATGAGTGTAAACTACATTTTCCTGCAATAAACACAAAGACACTTGGATTACATTAGTACTGCACCAACTGCAAAACCTTTGCTATTCTTCAGATTTTCAACTCAAAACTTGTGCTGGAATGTTGCGCCTGGCATTGAGTGGCAAGTACAAATCACTGAAACATGAAAGAGTAGCACTGAAGCAGTTGCTACAATGATATAAGTCAGAAAATCAAACTACCTTAGTCCATTTGTTTTGAACACAGTCTTGTAAGAATCGCCGGTGCTGAGGAATGGTCGCACTTGCCAGAATTGTTTGCCGTTGCTCTGGATGGGTGTGAACACTAAGAAGCTTCTGGAGATGGCCACCTTCCTTTGCTGCTCCCATCATTGCATCTACCTGCACACCATCTTTTCCTTGTCACTCACATTTGGATCCAAGAACTTTCAAACCAAACACTCAGCAGATCCTCAGGCTACATATACTTAAGAGCCTATTGCTGATACAGAATGTGCACAAATGCTGTACATGCCTGAAAGTAAGGAACTGGCACTTGTAAGGAAATGACTGATGTTCAATAAGTTCTGTGCAGCCAACATTATATAACTCTGCAGGTTAGAGATGCCAAAAACCTCATCTACAACAATGGTAGTAACTGCATTTGTTCGCAAGTGCTTCATCTCAATCATCCGACCTATTCGCTCCACTGTACCCACCAAGATCTGTGGTGGTGCAGCCTATGCATCCAAACAGATGATGCAACATCCCCCATGCACTCTTCTGTCAGGCGGTTGCTATAGATTCAGAATGGAGGAAAGGTGATCCACACTTTTTATCTGCTTAACACCATACTCTTGTCCATTAGGTGAGAGAACTTGACAATGTTTAAAAGACAATATGCCCATTGCAAAATGAAGAAAACAGAAAGTCCAGATGTATGAGGACAGTGGAGAAAATTGGGTATTTACCTTTAGCCAACTCTTTTGACGGCTATTAGTTCCACCATCTAGCAATGCCATCACAGTAATGCTTCCCCGCTCCCTCTTGATATTCGTTTCCTCTGCAGGAACTTCTCCACTTTTTCCAGCTAGCATGCGGGCTACCTTTGCTACCTACAGGAAGCTTTGCCCTTACATTGATTTTATTCACATCACCCTTGCTGGAACACTTCAGAATTGAAGCATGCGATTTGGACCATCTCTGCATCATGCCTTCAAACAAGATGGGGGCAATGGACTGCATTCTTGGCTAGAGATCACACTAACACAATTTCTTCACCACCCATACTTTGCAGTCCAGTGACCTTTTTTCTTTCAGTCTTAGAACCCAGATCTCATGATTACAAGAGGGAACCCCAAGTACCTGCATGCCCAATTCTCGGGTAGGAACAACCACAATCGCTTGGACAGCTGCTCGTGTTGGCACAACCTTGGAAAATATGGGAAGAAGATATGCCAATGTCTTTCCAGAGCCTGTCTACTCAGCCACCCAATACTCACATCAGGAAGGTCACAATTGGATACTTTCATCGCAGATAGAGAGATTACTAAAATGGGTATAAAACCACGACTGGTTTTTCCTGTCAGTATTTTGCATCCTGCTTGTAACTGAGAGAAAACTTCTGTAACTTTGTGAGGAGGCCCTCACAACCCCCCTTACTCACTACAGCACTCACATCTATCTTTGGAGAAATCCACCTTTGACCGCATTGCTCCATTCTGTGACAACACTATACCCTAAACCTGAAACCCTTTTAATCTCAATATATATTTTCTTCTGTTTCTGATTCACTCACTAATACAAGCAAGGAAGGAAACTCCACATTCATTTGCACTTTCTTTTTATAATAGGAGTTGCAGAATGTTCAGACTCCCAATTTCTTGCATTTTCTTTTGGGATACAATTTTCTTCTGCATGAGAAAGAGAATAATACACTTACTTGAGCATGCAAAATCATATCACGTCCAGATAAAAGGACTGGCAAAGCCTCTTTCTGCACTTGGGTCGGGTACTTAAACCCCAGCTCTTCCACCCTGCACTTCACTCCATACAGTCACAAACAAAAAACCACAAAGGTGACATAAATATGAGAAGAAGAAACAATATGATTCTAGAAACTATGACTCTATGATGCCTCCAGATGGTTATTTTGGAGGAATTTGTAGGCCTAAAATGCTGTACAATTGCTGCTTGGAATTGGCAGGATTTTGCGTACACTACATCAAGGAACAGACTTGTGTGTACTTCTTCATTTGGGGTTTAGGGTTTGGTGGTGAAAAATAGGGTTGAAGACTCAGGGGTGAGCTGTGGTGGTGGTGATGGTGGGTTTCCAAACTCTCCCAGGAAGAACTAAACCTTGCAATCCTGTTTTTGCAAAAATGCAAAAAAAAAGAGAGAAAAGATTCATCTCAGAAAGCAATTTCAACCAATACAACACCAATGATAAGACTCTCATGAAGATTTCTCCATCACCAGATGATGAAGAAGATGACAAGAATTTCTAAAACCCATCTGCACGATCAAAATCTATCAAACAGATGATGAAGGCAACAAGAATTTCTCAAATCCATCTGCAGAGCATTAGATCTATATCACCAGATGCTGAAGAATTCTTCAGCGTTCTGAAGATGTGGAAATGGGTTTTGTAGTTTGAGCAATTTCAGGGACTCCTGAATGAATCCTTTTTTTCTGGCTTGCTGAATGAATCTTGTGCAGTTTACCTTTGCAAGAGATGATCCGGCAAAGCTGCAGCACCTGAAAGAAGCTCCCTGAATGTAAGTCTACCAACAAGCTCTGGCTCTTCATTTCTGTCACGGTTGTTGTTGCCAACATCTTCTAAGCCCTGCTCCTGCTTCTCCTCTTCCCCCCTGAAACAAAGTTCTGAAGCAGCAGCAGCAGTCTCCAAAGATGCCTCCAGTCTTCCTGATCTTAAAGGAAGAAAAAGTGGCTGCAATCTTCTAGTAGTAGTAGAAGAAGAAGAAGAAGAAGAAGAAGAAGCAGAAGACAACAGCTCCACAGTCCCAGGTGCAGCTGCAAAGGAGGAAACAGACCTACAGAGCAGTAACAGCCGCCTCCGGTTACAACATGGAGCAGCTTCGAAACAGCAGGAGGAGGTGGAGGAGGAGGAGGAAGAGGAGCAGCTGACGATTTGCCTCTCCACTCGGATCCCACAACATCGCACAAAACTCGCATGCATTTCTCTCTCCAATCCCCATAAGCTTCCTGAAACCACCGTTCTCATCGACATGCTCGAAGAAGAAGAAGAAGGATGCTGCCGCTGCCGCTGTTGCTGCTTAGACTCCTCCCTTGCTCATCCAGAAGCACTCATCTGTCTGTCTGCTCAGAAGTTGAAGCAACCCTAAGAGGAGCTTGGAGCTGCTTCTTCTTCTTCCGTGTTCTTCTTGGCAAGGAAAAATGCCAGTTACAAAGAGCTCTTCCCGATCGAATCGTTTCCGATTCCCGCCGCATGCCGATCGTCGACCCGACGGCTGAAGAAACCGACACTCGGAGTGTCGGTGACAGATGACGATGATGACGAGCTTCTTCTGCAGAAGTCTTGGCCGCAACTCTTCCGGCGCAGTGTCAGCATCACATCCGATGAGGTAGCAAGTCAGCAACGCTATCCACCACGCACCGCCGTCTTCTTCTTCTTCTTCCTCGTCGTCTTCCCGTTCTTCAAACCCTAGCATAAACTTGCTTCCTGCATAAAACAAACTGTGTTCCACACAGAAGTCCACAAAATTTCCTTTTCGAGAGTTTGATTCTCGGGCTTTTGTTGCGGTTAGTGATTTTCTTTTTCTTGCTGTTGTTTGCACGTTTCCAATCCGAAACAACAACAAAGGTAGGGAGAGAGGTAGGTAGACACGGAAGAAGAAGTTCCTGTTGCAACAAGAACTTCACGAAGTTGCTTTTTCGTCTCGAGCGACATCAAAACCTGTCCTAAGAAACGTCATTCCTACATGTGCTGAGAAGAGAGAGATTCATTACTCAGCAGCAGCAGCAGCAGCAGCAGATGGTACTCAAAGTTGTGATTTTGCAGTCCTTCTCTTAAGGTATGTGTATACAGACAACATACTTCATGCTTCATGTGTTTCTCTCTGTCTCTCTGTGTCTGTGTCTGTCTCCAGAAGCGTTTGGATTTGGTTGCAAAGTTTGTTCCAGGAATGGAGCACAGATTTCTAGGGTCTTTTGTTTCTCAACATGTGTTGTGTAGCAACTCTGGATCTGTATGCCAGTTTCAAGACTGGACTCCGAAATGGAAAGTTTGTGCCACAATTCTGCAAGTGACCCATTCCTCAGCTCTGTCTCTGTGTGTCTCTTTCTTTGTGTCTGTCTCTGTGTCGTCCCATGAGTGACATACGAACCTTTGTTGAAATAAGGGTAGCTTTGGGGTGCCACGGGTCTGAGCATGATTTCTATGTGTATTTCCTGGGCTATCTCGTCTCAGATCTAATCTTCTTTTGGTGTTTCTTTTGCAGGGTTTTTGTGATATTGCTTGTGGGATCGATAGCAAAGCAGAAGAGCCAAAGAGTCATGTGATCATTTCCATTCAAGGTCTTAGTTGAGATTGGCAATCACTTTGTGCAGGAAGAAACGCCAAATTGATTATTACCAAGTAGAAGGTGCTTATTGTATGAATGGCAGAGGAACGAAAGGGGAGAAGGCCAACACGCATAATACTGGTGCGACATGGGGAAAGTGAGGGCAATGTGGATTCTAACACATATTCCCATGTTGCTGATTCCAAAATCCAGCTCACGGAAGCAGGAATAACTCAGGCCAAGAAATGTGGGGATGAGATTCGAGCTCTGATTCAGAAAGACAGCAGTGGCAGGGAAAATCCAGACTGGCGTGTGTATTTTTATGTGTCGCCCTACCAGCGCACACTAGGCACCCTGAAGGGAATTGGACGTGCATTTGCCAAGCAGCACATACTGGGTGTGCGTGAGGAGCCTCGCATCCGGGAGCAGGATTTTGGGAATTTCCAGCAGAGGGAGCGGATGAAGGTTGTGAAAGACATCAGAAGCCGTTTTGGTCGATTCTTCTACCGTTTCCCTGAGGGTGAATCAGCAGCTGATGTATTTGATCGCGTCACAAGTATGTTCACTCTTTACCCCCCATTGGGGATGAATGATGAAGAAAAAGAAGAAGAAGCCAGTGTGCATTCTAAAAACAGGTTTGTTATATTAACTGTTGGGGTTGTTGCATTCCCTTTGTTGCAGGTTTTCTGGAAAGTTTGTGGAGGGATATTGACATGAACCGGCTAAACAGGGACATTGGGTACAAGTCAACTGATCTCAATCTTGTCATTGTTTCACATGGAGTAACCATGCGGGTGTTTCTGATGCGTTGGTTCAAGTGGACAACAGAGCAATTTGAGCTGCTCAACAACCCACAGAATTGTGAGGTTCGTGTGATGCAGCTCGGGCAAGGTGGGGAGTACAGCTTATTAGTTCACCATACTCATGAGGAGCTGGTGCAATGGGGTCTGTCCCCCGAGATGATTGCTGACCAGGAGTGGCGCAAAACAGCCATCAAAGGTCAATGGTATGATCCTTGGTCTTGGACTGCACCTTCATTTTTTGATCATTTTGAGGAGGAGAAGGATGATGATAAATGCTGCAAGAATAGCAAATCCATCACTCATACTTTGGTCAATGGTAATAATGGTGATTGCCATGACTCTTCAACAACATGTGAAAACATGCAAACCCCATTTGATTTAATAGATGCAGACACTAATTGATGTGCGTCATTCTCAGAGCTAATGAGTGCCAATGTGCCCATTGTCGTTATTCAATTTTATTTGTCTGCCTTGCAGCTCTCTTGATGAATGGCACGAGTGAGAAGAGTGACCAGGTAATGATAGTCTTCAAAGGTAGGGAGTAGTGTCAGTGGGTAATTGGTCCTTGCTTCTTCTATGAGAGAGTGGCAAACCCAAAGGTCAAGATGTAGTAGAGATGTAGTAGAGACATATAACCTCTTTCACCCAATCTGAGACCTTGCTAGAAAGTAGTAGATCAAGCAATTTGCTTGGAACAGACAATTGTAGCTCTCCACATCGGACATATCAGAAGGTAGAGGATATTCTTTTTGTTTCCTTCTGGGAACAGGTTGCTGAACTGGATATATATGGCTTGTCTTGTAAAAAGCATGAATGTTGAAACAGATTCAAGTAACACACATTTGTTTGTGAAGATTTCCAGATGTGTTTCTTTGGTGTGCACCATGTTTTGGCCAACCATTGATCGGGGGTGTTTGGCTCCTGTGTATATCTCTGATTTCTGCTGCTACTTCTGCTTCAGGGTGTTTGGCTCCTGGGTATTTCTCTGATTTCTGCTACTGCAGAAGTCAAGTGCTATGAGAGCAAAAGCTCTGCTGACAGAATTGCAGATTGCTGAAAAAAATATAGGAGGGAAGGGGTGAGTGAGTGAGTGAGTGAGCACCTGCAGTAAGATGACAGGGTGACAATCAGGGAAAAACCACAATGGGATGAGAGACAAGAAGAATCAGCAGCAGCATATCGACACAATAGAATGCACATCTCAGAGCAGAAGAACAAACTCTAAAATCACTCTAGAATCTCTCTACTGAAGCTGCAATTGGATTTGATTGAACTTGTAAACACAAAGCATGAATTACAGTTTCTGAAACCATCTGGAAATGAAACATCACCTTCCTGCAGCAAAGAAGGCTGCAGTCTTCTTTCAGAGTACCTTGATGAAGCAACTAGCAAAGCACATGGGTTGGTTGTTTTCATCATCCCTTTCTTCTACTCTTGCATGCACACTAAATCCCTGCATCATCAGGGAATGTCTTGGACATGGAATCATGTCTGGCTGCAGCGGCTGCAGCAACCTTTAGTTCTCTCCTACATCTGCTGCTCTTGTTTCTGGCATTCAATTCTTTTCCTTCTTCACCTAACTTGCAAGTGATCATGCATCTCTCCAATCTCATAAATTTCTAGGGTTTGAGAGCATTTCTAGGGTTTGAGGCAGGACTTGAAGAAGAAAAGAAGAAGCAGAAGCAGACCATATCTAGGGTTTGAGGAAGGACTTTGAGGAAGAGGAAGAAGACGATGACAACGGCGATG
>Ga0209611_10005617_pt1 | contig 20898 bp, 14 predicted proteins | sample S1TSphgellanicum_3_FD_187693 | JGI IMG/M metagenome (GOLD analysis project Ga0209611, IMG submission 187693) | Host-associated microbial communities from peat moss isolated from Minnesota, USA - S1T2_Fc - Sphagnum magellanicum MG (SPAdes) (version 2) | ecosystem: Host-associated > Plants > Peat...
GCTCGGGAAGATCCACGATGGGACGGCTGTCGTCGGCGTCGTCGGGCTCGGGTACGTCGGCCTGCCGCTGGCGGTGGAGTTTGCCCGCGCCGGATTCCGGGTCATCGGCTACGACGTCAGCCCGCGCGTGATCACGCTGCTCAACGCCGGCAAGTCCCACATCCAGGATGTGCCGGACCGCGACGTCGCCGCGATCGTCGCCTCGGGCAGGTTCGAGGCGACCGCCGATCCGACGATGATGGCGCAGGTCGATGCCGTCTCGATCGCCGTGCCGACGCCGCTCGTCAAGACGCGCGACCCGGACATGAGCTTCGTCGATCGGGCGACCGACACGCTCGCCGCGCACTGTCGGCCCGGCACGCTGATCGTGCTCGAAAGCACGACGTATCCGGGGACGACGCGGGAACTGGTCGCCCCGAAGTTCGAGGCGCGCGGACTCGTCGTCGGCACCGACGTCTTCCTCGCCTTCAGCCCGGAGCGTGTCGATCCGGGCAACGAGCGGTACTCGACGAAGAACACCCCGAAGGTCGTCGGCGGTATCACGCCGCAGTGCCTGGCCGTCGCGACGGCCCTCTACGAACGATGCATCGATACCGTCGTGCAGGTCTCGTCGCCCGAGGTCGCCGAGCTCGTCAAGCTGCTCGAGAACACGTTCCGCTCCGTCAATATCGCCCTCGTCAACGAGACGGCAATCGTCTGTGACCGGCTTGGCGTCAACGTCTGGGAAGTGATCGATGCCGCCGCCACGAAGCCGTTCGGCTTCATGAAGTTCACGCCGGGCCCGGGCATCGGCGGGCACTGCATTCCGCTCGATCCGCACTACCTCGCGTGGAAGATGCGCACGCTGAACTACAAGACGCGGTTCATCGATCTGGCCAGCGAGATCAACAGCCAGATGCCCGACTATGTCGTGGAGAAGGTCGCCCACGCGCTCAATGACGCGAAGAAGGCGGTGAACGGGAGTCGCGTGCTCGTCGTCGGCGTCGCCTACAAGAAGAACATCGACGACATCCGCGAGAGCCCGGCGCTCGACGTCATCCGGCTGCTCGAGGATCGCGGCGCGACGGTCGTCTACCACGATCCGTTCATCGCCAGCTTCCGCGAGGACGCGATCGAGCGCGTCGGCGTGCCGCTGTCGGCGGCCGAGCTGCGGCGGGCCGACGCCGTCGTGATCGTCACCGACCATACGGACATCGACTACCAGTTGATCGTCGACTCGACCGCCGTGGTCGTCGATACGCGAAACGCGACCCGGGGCGTGCGCAATCCGTCGGCGCGGATCGTCTCCCTCTCCGCGGCCTGACCGCTGCGACCGGTCGTGCGCGTCGGTCGCACCGGTCGCCGCCTGCTCCTCGCGGGTGCGCTGGCGCTGATCGCCCCGCACGAGGTCGCCGCCCAGTTCGGGCTGACCGACCTGCCGCTGACCGACTTCGCCTACGACCAGCTCGCGGCCCTCGAACACATGGGATGCGGCGCCGCCCGCGTCTCGACGTTCCGCCCGTATCAGGTGCGCGCGATTCGCGCCGCCCTGCTCCGCGCCCACACCCGCGCGCACTGCGCCGGCCCGATCCTCGATGCGCTCAGCGCGCGGTTTCTCGTGCGGACCGGTCGGGACACGACGAGCGGCCTGCGCGCGGGCGCGTCGGTGACGGCGCAGGCGACGGCGCTGAGTCGCGGGGATTACCTCCCGCTCTGGGACAACATCCTGCCGAAGAGCCAGGGCACGCCGCCGATCGTCGGGATCGCGCACGCCCGGCTCGAGTACGGCGACGGCGCCGACGACCACTATGTGATCGTCGCCGACGGCTATGGCGAGACGAGCGCCCGCAACGACCCGACGGCCGCCGCCCGCCACTTCCGCAGTACCGCGGGCGTCGTCGATTTCAGCGAGGCGTATGCGACGGCCCGCGCGGGGCCGTTCACGTTCAGCCTGGGACGCGCCGACGAGGCGTGGCTCGGCGAGGGGACGGAGTCGCTGATCCTCTCGGCCAACGGGCCGCCGCTCAATCGCCTCGCGGTCGAGTTCCACACGACGCACTTCGAGGGGCGGATGATCCTCGCCATGCTCGATGATGTCGTGCTGTCGGCGCAGCAGGACAGTTTCAGCTCGACGATTCAGCCCCAGCGCTACTATCGCTATCTGCTGGGCCACGCGCTGACCTGGCGGCCGGCGCCGATCCTCGATGTCACCATCGGCGAGACGGCCCTCCTGTCGCGCGGCTCGCAGGTGCTCGATCTCTACTACATCAACCCGTTCATCCCCTACATCCTGACGCAGAACGACACCGGCAAGACCGGGGATGATGCGCGCGACAACCTGCAGACGTTCGCCGGCCTCACGCTCCGCCCGGGCCCCGTGACCGTGAGCGCCGAACTGCTGATCGACGATATCCAGATCGACGCCTCGAGCCGGGCCAGGACGCCGGATCAGCTGGGATGGCAGGTCGCGGCCTCGGTCCCACTGCCGACGGGCTGGCCGGCCAGCCTCACCGCCCTGTACGAGCGGATCGATGGCTATACGTACATGCGCGAGTACTATACGGAAGTGTCCCAGTACTACAACGTCCCGCTGGGCTCGATGCTCGGGCCCGACGCGGACTACTTTCGAGTCGGAGGCGAGGTCTTCGTGGCCGGCCCGTTCCGGATCGCCGGTGGCGTCGGGTACTGGCGCCACGGCGACAACCGCATCTTCGATCGCCCGGGCCGAGAGGCGACCGGCAACGCCGACGCGACGTTCCCGACGTCCGCCCTCGGACCGGTGCAACAGGCGGCCCTCGGCGATCTCTCGATCCAGTATCTCAATCGCATTCTCCCGATCAAGCTCCAGTTCAACGCCGCCGACATCAAGAACGCCAACAACGTCGCGTCGCCCGCCGCGCTCTACACGCAGACCCAGCTCACCGCGACCTATGCGTTCCATTATCCCTGAGTGCTCGACCCGGCCCCGCCGGGCGACCGCGGGGCACGCGGGCCGCGGCCTCATCCTCGCCGTGGTCCTCGGGCTCGGCACCGCGTGGGCGCGGGTGGCGCCCGCGCAGGGAGCCGTTGGGGCAGCCGCGCGCGATTCCGTCGCTCGGGACTCGGTCAGGCGTGACTCGGCGGCACGCAGCGCCGTCCTCGCGACGGGCGATACGGTTCCGCGTCCGCCGGCCGATACCACCCCGCGAGCGACCGGCACCCTTCGCCAGGGGGACGTCCTGCAGCTCAAGGTCTACCGCGACTCGGAGATCTCGGGCGAGTACCTGATCGAGGCCAACGGCAACGTGCAGATCCCGGGGCTTGGCGTCGTGCGCGCGGCCGGCCTTCGTCCCGACGAGGTCACGCGGGCGCTCGTCGAGGCACTCCGCGCCCGCGGGTTCAACGACCCCGACCTTGCCATTCGCCCGCAGATTCGGGTCTCGGTCCTGGGCGAGGTGCATGCGCCGCTGCTGTATGCGATCGATCCGGGACTCAGTCTGATCCAGCTGCTGACGATGGCGGGCGGGCCGACCGAGCTCGGCGACCTCCGCAAGGTGCGCGTCGTCCGGGACGGGCACGTCTTCGTCGTCGACGTCCAGTCGGCCCTCGATGGCAGTCCGTCGGGGCGGATCGCGCTCTACTCCAACGACGTCATCTACGTGCCGAAGAAGGGCGGACTGACCCGGCAGACGACCCAGTTCCTCGTCGCGCTCATCGGCGCGACGCTGTCGCTCGTGACGACGATCATCGTCATCGCCAAGAACTGAGATGAGCGAGAACGGGCGAGCCAACGGGGATCACGGCGAGCTCACCAGCGGCGGTGCGGGTCGCGAGCAGACGCTGAAGGACATCTGGGTCTCCGTCCTGCGCCGGAAGTACACGGCGCTCGTCGTCTTCATGGTCGTCGTGGTGATCGGCGTCTATACCACGGCGACCGAGCAGTGGGTGTACGCGGCCAGCGTCACCGTCCGCGTGACGCAGCAGACGGAATCGCCGGTCCAGGGCGCGCCGATGGCGCCACCCGACTACGACTACCGCGTCGATCCGCTCGTTTCCGAGCAGCAGGTGATCCGCAGCCGCCTGATCGCCGCCAGGGCCGCCGATGCGTCCGGCGCACGCCTCGTCGTCTCCCAGCCCGAGAACCTGCAGATCAGCGTCCTGCTCGGCGACAACGCGCCGATCGTCGATCCGATCGCGGTGAGCCAGGAGCTTCGACTGGTGCTCTCCGCCGACCGCTACGCGCTGATCGCGGGCGGCCACACGTACGGGCCCGTCCGCTATGGCGCGCCGCTCGAGGCGAGTGGCGTCACGATCACGATCCCGGCGCGCCCGGCGCTCAAGACGAAGGACGTCGTGCTGACCGTCCGGCCGATGGACGAGACGGCGCGTGACCTCCAGTCCTCGCTGTCCACGCGCGTGCTGCCACAGACGGACATTATCGAGATCACGGCGTACGGAACCGATCCGGTGCGCACGCGCGACGTCGCCAACGCCGTGGCCTCGATCTACGGTGACTACTCGCGCGAGCAGGCGCAGATCGCGGCGGCCGCGCGCAGCAAGTTCATCGCCCGCAGTCTCGATGAGCAGGCCGCGCAGCTGTCGAAAGCCGAGGACTCGCTGCGCTTCTTCCAGGAAGCGCACCAGACGCCGGATGTCCAGGCCGAGGTCGAGGCGATCCTCAACAGCATTTACGAACTCGAGGACAAGCGCAACGACCTCCTCCTCGAGCAGCGCGTCTACCTCGCGCTCGTCGGGCACCTCGAGCAGGCCGACACGACCGATGATGAGCTGCACCGGCTGATCGGCACCGACGCGGTGCAGAACAACAAGGCGGTCGGCGACCTGTACGCCGAGTGGTACGACCTGGTGAAGCAACACCAGCAGATGAGCATGACCCGCAACAGTCGCAATCGCGACATGAAGGCGCTCGACAGCACGATCAACGTCACGAAGTCGGAACTCAAGCAGGCGAGCGGCCTCTATCTGCAGAGCGTCGCCACCCGCATCGCGTCGGTCGACTCGAGCATTGCCGATCTCCGGCGCCAGACGCAGCGATTCCCCCCACTGAGCGCCGCGCAGGCGCGCCTGACCGACAACGTGCGGACGATGGAAGCGGGGTACGACAACCTGCTGTCGCAGTACCAGCTCTCGCGCATCGGCGAGTCCGCCGAGACGGGGCGGGTGCGCGTCATCGACGCCGCGACGACGCCGCTCGTGCCGATTTCGCCGCACAAGAAGCGCTCGGCGCTGATCGCCGCGCTGCTCGGCATCGCCCTCGGCATGGCCGCGGCCGTGCTCGCGGACCGGTTCGACGACGCCGTGCAGGGTCCGGACGAGGTGCGCGATCGCCTGCAGATGGTGCTCCTCGGCTCGATTCCGCGCGTCCGGCGCAAGCCCGGCGAACCCGCGCTCGACGCCGCCGGGACGGAGGCCGCCTATCGACTCGTCACGCACGTCGACCCGATGTCGCTGGTCGCCGAGGCGTTCCGGTCGCTTCGGACGAACATCGCGTTCGCGCGCGCGCACCAGGACCTGCGCACCCTGATGATCACGAGCCCCGCGCCGGGCGAGGGGAAGTCGACCGTCGCCGTCAATCTGGCGACGACGTTCGCGCAGCAGGGGCAGCGCACGCTGCTGATCGACGCCGACCTCAGGCGATCGGTCCTCGACCGCACGTTCCAGATCCCCCGCAACCCCGGGCTCACCGATGTCCTCGTCGGCAACGTGACGCTCGCCGATGCCATCCGCGCGACCGATGTCCCCAACCTCTCGATCCTGCCCAGCGGCCAGTTCCCGCCGAACCCGTCCGAACTCCTCGGCTCGGCGCAGATGCGCACGACGATCGACCTCGCGAAGCAGTCGTTCGACATCGTGATGATCGACTCGCCACCGATCCTCGCGGTGACCGATGCCTCCGTCCTGTGCACCGTCGCCGATGGGACGGTCGTCGTCATCCGGCTCGGGTTGACGACGCGCGAGGCCGTGCGCCGATCGATCGCGCAGCTCCGCGTGGTCAACGGCCGGATTCTCGGCGCGGTCCTCAACGCCGTCGACTTCCGCGGCGGGGGCTACCAGGGCGGGTACGGCTACTATTACGAGCGCTTCTACGGTGACGGCGCGGCGTCGGGGCGCGATCGGCAGCGGTCACTCTGGGCGCGCGCTTTCTCGCGCCGCTCGCCGTAAATAACTTGCTGGCGACGCTGCACCTCGCATTTCCTACCGGAGCGCGATGAACATCTCGGTCGTGGGGACGGGCTATGTGGGCCTGGTCGTCGGTGCGTGTCTCGCCGAAACCGGAAACGACGTCGTCTGCGCGGACGTCGATCCGGCGAAGATCGAGGGCCTGAAGCAGAACCGCCTGCCGATCTACGAGCCGGGGCTGGAGCCGCTGGTCGAACGGAATCAGCAGCAGCGCCGGCTGTCGTTCACGACCGATGTGGCGGCGGCGATCGCGAGCGCCAAGGTGATCTTCATCGCGGTCGGCACGCCGCCGGATGAGGACGGCTCCGCGGATCTGCGGCATGTGCTGGCGGTCGCCGAACAGATCGGCCGCCACATGACGCGCGAACTCGTCGTCGTCACCAAGTCGACGGTGCCGGTCGGCACGGCGGCCAAGGTCGCCGAGGCGGTCGGCCGATTCGCGCAGCACCCGTTTCATCTCTGCAGCAACCCGGAGTTCCTCAAGGAGGGCGCCGCGGTCGACGACTTCATGAAACCCGATCGGGTGGTGCTGGGCGTGGCGAGCGATTTCGCCCGATCGGTGATGGCGGAGCTCTACGCGCCGTTTGTGCGCACGGGGAAGCCGATCATCTTCATGGACATCGCCTCGGCCGAAATGACGAAGTACGCCGCGAACGCGATGCTGGCGACCCGTATCTCGTTCATGAACGAGATCGCGCGCCTCTGTGAGGTCGTCGGCGCCGATGTCGATCACGTGCGACGGGGGATCGGGACGGACGCGCGGATCGGGCCGTCCTTTCTCTTCCCCGGGCCCGGCTACGGCGGCTCCTGCTTCCCGAAGGACGTGAAGGCGCTGATCCGGACGGCGACCGCGGTCGGCGTCCCGCTCGCCGTCCTCACGTCGGTCGAGGAGGCCAACGAGCGGCAGAAGCACCTGCTGTACGAGAAGCTGGTCGTCGCGCTCGGCGGCACGGTCTCCGGCGCCCGGATCGCCGTCTGGGGGCTCGCCTTCAAGCCGCAGACGGACGACATGCGCGAGGCGCCATCGCTGACGCTGATCGAGGCGTTGCTCGCGGCGAAGGCGACGGTGCACGCCCACGATCCCGTCGCCGAGCACGAGGCGCGCCGCCGACTGGGTGACCGGGTGGCGTACGCCGCCACGAACTACGACGCGCTGGTCGGCGCCGACGCGCTGGTCGTCGTGACGGACTGGAACGAGTACCGGCATCCCGATTTTGCGCGCATCAAGGAATCGCTGCGCCGACCGGTGCTGATCGACGGCCGCAACCTGTATGACCCGACGCGAATGCGGGCGCTCGGGTTCACGTACGACTCGATCGGCCGGGCGCGCTGAGATGCGTGTCCTGATCACCGGGGCCGCCGGGTTCCTCGGCTCGCACCTGGCCGAGCGATTCCTCGCCGAGGGCCATCAGGTCGTCGGGCTGGACAACTTCATCACCGGGCATCCGGACAATATCGCGCACCTGATCGGGCGCGACGGCTTCCAGTTCGTGCGGCACAACATCTCGACGTACACGTACGTCGACGGGCCGCTCGATGGCGTGCTCCACTTCGCGTCCCCGGCGAGTCCGATCGACTACCTCGAGTTGCCGATCCAGACCCTCAAGGTCGGCGCGCTCGGCACGCACAACGCGCTCGGCCTCGCCAAGGCGAAGGGGGCGCGGTTCTTTCTCGCGTCGACGTCGGAGGTCTACGGCGACCCGCTGGTGCATCCGCAGACCGAATCGTACTGGGGCAACGTGAACCCGATCGGGCCGCGCGGCGTGTACGACGAGGCGAAGCGGTTTGCCGAGGCGATCACGATGGCCTATCACCGGAAGGAGGGGATCGACACGCGGATCGTGCGGATCTTCAACACGTACGGACCGCGGATGCGTCCGCGTGATGGGCGCGTCGTGTCGAATTTCATCGTGCAGGCGCTGACCGGCGAGCCGATCACGGTCTACGGCGACGGGTCGCAGACGCGCAGCTTCTGTTACGTCGACGACGAGGTCGACGGGATCTATCGGCTCTTCATGCGCGGCGACTCGAACCCGACGAACATCGGCAACCCGGACGAATACACCGTGCGGCAGCTCGCCGAGATCGTCGTCGAGCTCACCGGTTCGACGGCGCCGATCGTCTTTCGGCCACTGCCGGAGGATGACCCGAAGGTCCGGAAGCCGGACATCACGCGCGCGCGCACGATGCTTGGCTGGAATCCGTCGGTGCCGGTGCGCGTCGGCGTCGAGCGCACGATCGCGTATTTCCGGACGCTGCTCGGCACCGATCGCATGGGCCCGCGCGCGTGAGTCTCGTGCTCCGCGATCTCGTCGACCAGGCGCCCGATCCCGTCGATCGGGCGCGGGAGCGCTTCGCCGTGCGCGACTATCATGGCGCGGTCCTGCTCCTCGAGGAGGCAGTCGGCGCGGGGTGCGGGTTCGCGGACGCGTACAATCTGCTCGGGTTGGCGCGGGCGATGATCGACCGACCCGCCGATGCGCTCGCCGCCTTCGACCGCGCGCTGGAGCTGAACCCCCGGTACGTCGAGGCGCACCTCAACCGCGGCGTGCTGCTCAATGGCCTCGGGCGGACCGAGGAAGCGGAGGCCGCATTCACGCTGGCCGAAGCGTTTGGCCAGGCGGACGACACCGGCTTCCCGGTCGTCGTCGGGAACCGGCTGGCCAACGCGCATGCGGCGCTCGCCGATGAGTACCGTGCCGCCGGCGCGCTGGAGGAGGCCGCCGTGCAGTATCGGCGGGCGCTCGCGCTCCGCCCGGGCTACCCCGACATCCGCATGGCGCTGGCGCGGGTCCTCATGGAGGCCCAGCGGTACGACGAGTCGGCCGAAGCGCTCGACCTCGTGCTCGGCGTGCGCCCGGAGATGCTGGAGGCGCTGCTGCTGCGCGGGCTGGCGGCGTACCTTGGCGGCGACCGCGGGACGGCGCAGCGTCTCTGGGACCGGGCGGCGTCGGCGCACCCGGGCGAGCCGCGCGTCGAGACGTACCGGTCGATGCTCGCCCGGCGTGGTGAGGGCGGATAGCTTTCGGGAATGCGTACACGTGTTCGGTCGTGGTGCACCGCCGTCGCGGTCGTCGGCGTGAGCCTGATTGGCGCCGCCTGCGCCACCAAGCTCGACCTCAAGAAGTTCAACGGGGACAACGAGGCGCTGTACCGGATCTCGTACGGCGCGTACCAGAAGCACGACTGGGATGATGCGGTCACCGGATTCGAGAAGCTGACGCTGGACCTGCCCGCGCACGACACGCTGCTCTCGCGGTCCTACTTCTATCTGGCGCAGGCGCACGAGCACAAGGGCGAGTTCCTGCTCGCCGCGCAGAGCTACAATCGGCTCGGGGAGTCGTTTCCGGACGACTCGCTCGCCGACCGGGCGCTGTTCGACGCGGGGCGCGCGTATGGGCGGATGTGGCACCGGCCGAGCCTCGACGCGCAGTACGGCACGTCCGCGCTCGCCTCGTTCGAGCAGATGGTGACGCTCTATCCCGGGTCGAAGCTCGTCCCCGACGGGCAGCGCGAGATCGCGAGGCTGCAGGAGTGGTTTGCGATCAAGGATTACCGGACCGGCACGCACTATCAGAAGCGCGGCGCCTACGATTCGGCGATCATCTACTACAAGGACGTCATCAAGAACTATCCGACGACCCTGACCGCCCGCAGCGCGGCCCTGCGACTCGTCGACGCGTACCGCCGCATCAAGTACCGCGACGACGCGAACGACCTCTGTACGCAGCTGCGCGCGCAGTATCCGCAGGATCACGAGGTGCGCGACCGGTGCGGCATCTCGACGGCGAGTGTCGAGCCGGTCGCCCCGGCGTCGCGCTGACGGCGATCGCCCCCGACCGCCGGAACGGCGCGCGCGGTGCGGCTCGGCATTTTCGGCGGCTCGTTCGATCCCCCGCACGTCGGTCACTGGCTCGCCGCGGTCGACGCGATGGAGGCGCTGCGGCTGGATCGCCTCGTCTTCGTCCCGACGGCCGGGCAGCCGTTCAAGCAGCGTGATCGCGCGATCGTCGCGCCCCCGCTCGACCGGCTGGCGATGACCCGGCTGATGGCCGGCGAGGCGCCCGGATTCGGGACGGACGCCGTCGAAATCGACCGGGGCGGGTTATCTTTCACGGTCGACACGCTCACGACGTTTGCCGAGCGTGCGGCCGGTGACGAGCGGTTCCTGCTGCTGGGTGCCGACGCCTGGCGGACGTTTCCCGAGTGGCGGGCGCCCGAGACGGTGTTGCGGCTGGCGACGGTGGTCGTGCTCCAGCGGGGTGAGATGGCGCCCGGGGTGGCGCCGCCGATGCTCCTGGCGACGCGACGAGTGGATGTGTCATCGAGCGAGATCCGGGCGCGGGTGCGCGCGGGGCGGACGATCAGGGGCTTCGTGCCGGACGCCGTCCGCACGTACATCGAACGGACCGGGCTGTACCGGGAGGACGGACATGCTGAAACGACTGATTAACGGCGTCTTCGGAAGCCGTCACGACCGGGAGCGGAAACGCGTCCAGCCGCTGATCGAGCGGATCAACGCGCACTACGAGCATCTGCGCACGGTGTCGGACGACGCGCTGCGCGGCGAGACGGCGCGCTTCCGCGGGATCATTGCCGAGCGGACGGCCGCGCTGGCGGCGCGTGTCGAGGCGCTGAAGGCCGAGAAGCGGGTTGCCGCCGACACCGCGGAACGCGAACGCCTCGATACCGAATTGAGCGGGTCGGACGGGCGCGGCGGCGTGGAAGGCGAGCTGCGCGAGGCGACCGCTGCCGTGCTGACCGATCTGCTGCCGGAGGCGTTTGCGACGGTGCGGGAGGCGTGCCGCCGGCTGGTCGGGCAGCAGGTGATGGTGACGGGGCAGCCGCAGGAGTGGAACATGGTGCCCTACGAGGTGCAGCTGATGGGCGGGATCCAGCTGCATCTCGGACGGATCGCCGAAATGGCGACGGGCGAGGGAAAGACGCTGGTGGCGACGCTGCCGCTCTATCTCAACGCGCTCCCCGGCCGTGGCGCGCATCTCGTGACCGTGAACTCCTATCTGGCCCGTCGCGACTCGCAGTGGATGGGCCACATCTACGGCTATCTGGGCCTGACGGTCGCCTGCCTCGACGACACCGAGCCCGGGTCGCCGGAGCGCCGCGCCGCGTACGCCGCCGACATCACCTACGGCACGAACAACGAGTTCGGCTTCGACTACCTGCGCGACAACATGGTCGTGTCGCTCGAGCAGCGGGTCCAGCGCGGGCATGCGTTTGCGATCGTCGATGAAGTGGATTCGGTGCTGATCGACGAGGCGCGCACGCCGCTGATCATCTCCGGGCCCGTCGGGAGCGACAGCGACGCGCAGTACGCCGAGCACAACGCCAACGTCGCGCGGCTCGTGCGCCGGCAGGCCGACCTCGTGAACCGGCTGGTGACCGAGGGGGAGCGTCGCCTCGCCGCGGGCGAGACCGCGTCCGCGTCGCTGCTGCTGTATCAGGCGCAGATGGGCGACCCGAAGAACAAGCGGCTGCTCAAGGCGCTGCAGGAGACCGGCGCGAAGACGCTCGTGCAGAAGATGGAGCTCGAGCACATCGCCGATCGCAAGCTGCCGGCGGGGAAGCAGGCGTATCGCGACATCGAGGATGAGCTCCTGTTCGTCCTCGACGAGAAGGGGCAGACGGTCCACCTGACGGACAAGGGCGTCGACTTCCTCTCCCCCGACGACCACGACGCGTTCGTGCTGCCCGACATCTCGAGCGACATCCACCGCGTCGAGAAGGATGAGACGCTGTCGCCGCAGGAGCGGATCGAGGCGCGCCGCGCGATCGAGACGGAGTACGCGCTGAAGAGCGAGAAGCTGAACATCGTCTACCAGCTGCTGCGCGCCCACGCCCTCTACGAGCGGGAGGTGAACTACGTCGTCATGGACGGGCAGGTCCTGATCGTCGACGAGTTCACGGGTCGCACGATGCCGGGCCGCCGCTGGTCGGAGGGGCTGCACCAGGCCGTCGAGGCCAAGGAGGGGGTGCAGGTCAAGGGCGAGACCCAGACGATGGCGACGATCACGATCCAGAACTACTTCCGGATGTACGACAAGCTGGCCGGGATGACCGGCACGGCGGAGACGGAAGAGACGGAGTTCTTCGAGATCTACAAGCTGGACGTGGCCGTCATCCCGACGAACAAGCCGATCGTCCGCGACGACCGCCACGATCTCGTCTACAAGACGCGGCGCGAGAAGTACAACGCGATCGTCGAGGAGGCGAAGCGCCTGCACGGGCTCGGGTATCCGGTGCTCGTCGGCACGGTGAGCGTCGACGTCTCGGACCTGCTCGCGCGGATGTTCAAGCGCGCCGGTCTCGAGCCCGCCGTGCTCAACGCCAAGTACCATCAGCACGAGGCCGAGATCGTGGCGCGGGCCGGGCAGGCCGGCGCGGTGACGATCGCGACGAACATGGCCGGCCGCGGGACCGACATCAAGCTGGGCGATGGCGTGACCGACCCGAAGCCGTCGACGGTCAAGGACGAAAACGGCAAGGACGTGCCGGTGACGGAATGCGGCGGCCTGCACATCATCGGCTCGGAGCGGCACGAGTCGCGGCGCATCGATCGCCAGTTGCGTGGCCGTGCCGGCCGCCAGGGGGATCCGGGGGCGTCGCAGTTCTTCCTCTCCCTCGAGGACGACCTGATGCGGATCTTCGGGTCCGAGCGGCTCGCCTCGGTCTTCGACAAGCTGGGCGTCGAGGAGGGGGAGGTGATCACGCACCCGATGATCACGAAGTCGATCGAGACGGCGCAGAAGCGCGTCGAGCTGCAGAACTTCCAGAATCGCAAGCGGCTGCTCGACTACGACGACGTGATGAACCAGCAGCGCGAGGTCGTCTACTCGCTGCGCACGTTCGCGCTCGAGGGCGGCGAGGAGCTGCGCGGCGAGGCGCGGCGGATGGTGGAGAAGGCGGTCGCCCGGCGCATCGAGCGCGACCTCGCCGACTACGACGCGGATCCGGAGACCGATCTCGCGCTGGTGCGGCAGGAGCTCCTGATGCACTACCTGCTGACGGTGCCGGCGCTCGAGGCCGAGCTCCGGCCGGCGTCGCTCGCCGATGCGACCGAGGCGGCCGTCGAGGCGGGACGCGAGGCGTTTGATCGGAAGCTCGAGTCCTTTGGCGAGCTCTCCGAGCGGCTGCTGTCGCACGTGATGCTCGGCGTCCTCGACGAGAAGTGGAAGGACCACCTCTACGACCTCGATCAGCTCCGCAACGGCATCAACTATCGCGCGTGGGGCCAGAAGGATCCGCTCGTCGAGTACAAGCAGGAGGCCTACGCGATGTTCGTCGACCTCATGCACGACATCTATACGACGTTCACCGAGCGCTTCCTCCGGGCGCAGATCGTGTACGAGGCGCCCGGCGCGCCGGGCGGGTTCGTGGGCGGCGGCCCCGGCGGTCCGGCGACCGGCGCGCCGGCGGGACCCGCGGGTGGCGGCCCGCGTCGCGGCGGTCCGACACGCCGTTACAACGCGCTCGGCATCCTGGAATCGGTGCCCGATGGCAACAACGGCGATGGCGGCGCCGACACGGGTGGCGACGGCGTGGGGGCGGCGGTCGCTGGCGACGGGCTCGTCGACAGTGGACCGGCGGAGGCGCCGGCGCGGGGCACCGTCACGAAGCCCGAGCCCGTCATCGTCGGCGCCGGGCGCGCCCATGCGCTCTCGGCGGCCGGGGCGGCGACGGCGGTTGGTGGTGGTCCCGCCGACTGGTCCAACGTCGGGCGTAACGACCCGTGCCCGTGCGGATCCGGGCGGAAATTCAAGAAGTGCCACGGCGCCACGGCGTGATGCCGCGCCGTGCCGGGCCGGGCGCAGATTCGGGTCGCGCATGTCTGGCGACCCTCCCCCCTGCAGGTTAGCTATTAGAGGAATCCGTCGCGGCGACCGGCCGCGCGAGCGCCTGCAACATCTGGGCGCCGCGGCGCTGTCGACGGCGGAGTTGCTGGCGTTGCTGGTCGGGAGCGGCGGCCCTGGCTATTCGGCGCTCGATACGGGGAGCGCCATCATGGCAGCCGTGCACGGGTCCCTTCGGCGGCTCGGGACCGCGCCGCTTGCCGATCTGACGCGTATACCGGGCGTGGGACGTGCACGAGCGGCGGTGGTGCAGGCCGCGCTGGAGCTGGGTCGGCGGTGGGCAGAGGACGGCGGGAGCGCGGACGGCTCGGCGGACGCGCCGCTTGGCTCACCGGCGGACGTCGTCGCCCGGTTCGGCGCCAGGCTCCGGGATCTCAGAGTGGAGGAATTTCACGTGATCGTCCTGGACACGCAGCACCGCGCGGTGCGGGATGTCACGGTCACGCGCGGCCTCCTCAGCTCGTCGCCCGTGCACCCCCGCGAGGTCTTCCGCGAGGCGATCGCCGAGCACGCCGCCGCCGTGATCCTGATGCACAATCATCCGAGCGGCGACCCGACGCCGTCGGCGGCGGACCGGTCGGTGACGACGCAGCTGGTGGCGGCCGGGCGCGTGCTCGACATCCCGGTGTACGACCATGTCATCGTCGGGCTCGGACGGTACACGAGTTTTCTGGAGGCGGGCTGGCTGTGACGGCGATCGCGCTGCAGGTCGCCTCTCTCGCAGTCGCGTGGGGCGCAGCCGCCTCGGCCGCGGATCACGTCGGTGCGTATCACGTCGGCGAGACCGTTCGCGTCTTTCGCCCGGCTGTCGTCCGCGATTGGCGCGGCGCCGTCACGGAGGCGCTGGTGACGAGGATCTGGTATCCCGTCGCGACGACCGTCCCCGAGGCCCCGCACGACATCGGCCCGCCCGGGGATCCGATCTTCCGCGGCCATCCGGCCGCGGTCGACGCGCCGCTGTCTGCCGCCCGGGCGACCTATCCGCTCTTGCTCCTGTCGCACGGAACCGGCGGGAGCGCGGACAGTGAAGACTGGCTTGGCGCGGGTCTCGCGGGGGCCGGATACGTCGTCGTCGGCGTCAACCATCCGGGCAACAACGCGCTGGAACCGCTCACGGCCGACGGCTTCGTCCTGTGGTGGGAGCGCGCGACGGACCTGAGCGACGCGCTCGACGGCATGCTGGCCGATCGCGCGTTCGGTCCGCACATCGACCACGCGCGGATCGGCGCCATCGGTTTCTCGCTCGGCGGCTACACGGTCCTGGAACTGGCCGGCGCGCGGACGGATCTCGAGGCATTCGAGGAGTTTTGCCGGTCGCCGCAGGCGGACGTCACGTGCCGCCCGCCGGAGATGCAGAGCCTCGCCGATACCGAGGCGGTACACGCCGCGCCGTCGCCGGCGCGCCGGGCGTCGGTCGCGCGCGCCGGCGCGTCGTATCGGGACGCCCGCATCAGGGCCGTGTTCGCCATCGCCCCGGCGGTCGGCGAGGCGTTCGATGCCACCTCGTTCCGCGAGGTCCGCGTGCCCGTCGCGCTGCTCGGCGGGAGCGCCGATGTCACGGTGCCGGTCGCGACGAACATCGCTCGCGTCGCGCACTTCCTGCCGGCGGCGACCGTCACGATGCTGCCCGGCGTCTCGCACTACACATTCCTCGATACCTGCGTGCCGTCGGCGGACGACACTCGACGGGCGTACTGCGTGGACAACCCCGGCGTCGATCGTGACGCCGTGCATCTGCGCACCGTCGACCAGGTGCGCGCCTTCTTTGACGGGGCGTTATGACGGGCGTGGCGATTTTTCCGGCGTTAGCGGAGGCGGGCTGGCTGTGACGGCGATCGCGCTGCAGGAGGTGATTCCCAACTGGACGGTCGCCGAGGCGACGGCCGAGCGGCTCGACCACGAGCTGCTGGCGAAGGCGTACCAGTTCAGCTATCAGGCGCATCTCGGGCAGAAGCGCTTCTCGGGCGAGGACTACGTCGTCCACTGCATCGAGGTGGCGAAGATCCTGGCCGAGCTGCAGCTGGATTCGGTGACCGTCGCCAGCGGCATGATCCACGATGTCGTCGAGGACACCGCGGTCACGATCGACGACATCGAGCGCGAGTTCGGCCACGAAATCGCCGAGATCGTCGACGGCCTGACGAAGATCGGGACGCTGCCCGCGCACTCGTCGCAGGAACGGCAGGTCGAGAATTACCGCAAGCTGCTGCTGTCGATCGCCAAGGACGCGCGCGTCATCATCATCAAGCTGGCCGACCGGCTGCACAACATGCGGACGCTCGAGTACCTGCGTCCCGAGAAGCAGCGTCGCATCGCCCAGGAGACGCGCGACCTGTACGCGCCGCTCGCCCACCGCTTCGGCATGGCGCAGATGCGCTGGGAGCTCGAGGACCTCGCCTTCAAGCACCTCGAGCCGGAGTCGTACAAGGGGCTGGCGCGCCAGGTCGCGCAGAAGCGCGGCGAGCGGGAGTCGCTGATCGCGCAGATGCGCGATCCGCTGGACGAGTCGCTCAAGGCCGCCGGGCTGACGAACGTCGAGGTGACGGGCCGGCCGAAGCACCTCTGGTCGATCCACAAGAAGATGGAGAAGCGGCAGAAGCCGTACGACGAGATCTACGATCTGCTGGCGATCCGCGTCCTCGTGAACAGCGTGCCCGACTGCTATCACGCGCTCGGGTTGATCCATGACGGCTGGACGCCGCTCCAGGAGCGGATCAAGGACTACATCGCGCAGCCCAAGTCGAACGGCTACCAGTCGCTGCACACGACCGTCTTCGGTCCGGGACGGCAGCTCTTCGAGATCCAGATCCGCACGCGCGACATGCATCGCACGGCGGAATTCGGCATTGCGGCGCACTGGCTGTACAAGACGGCCGGGCAGCGCGGCGGCGCCGAGGATCTCGAGCGCCACCTGTCGTGGTTCCGGCAGGTCCTGGAGCTGCAGCTCGACGCGAAGACGCCGGACGAGTTCCTCGAGTTCCTGAAGCTCGACCTGTACCAGGACGAGATCTTCGTCTTCACGCCGACCGGCGACGTCATCCAGCTGCCGAAGGGCGCGACGCCGATCGACTTCGCCTTTGCCGTGCACACGCAGGTCGGGCTGCACTGCCAGGGGTCGAAGATCAACGGCAAGATCGCGCCGCTCTCGCGCCCGCTCAAGAATTCGGAGACGGTGGAGATCCTGACCGCGCCGTCGGCGCGCCCGAGCCGGGACTGGCTGGCGCACGTGCGCACGGGGCGCGCGCGGAGCAAGATCCGGCAGTGGCTGCGGCACGAGGAGCAGGAGACGTCGCAGAAGCTCGGGCGCGAGATTCTCGAGCGCGAGGTGAAGCGCCGGCGGCTCTCCAAGCCGGGCGAGGACGATCTCGAACTCGTGGCGACGGAGCTCGGACTGACCGACGAGGACCACCTGATGGCCTCGATCGGGCAGGGGGACGTCAACATCTGGCAGGTGCTCAAGCTCCTGCACCCGGAGCTCGAGACCCCCGACGGGCCGGCGGCGCCGAAGGCGAGCGCACTCGAGCGGCTCGTCGACCGCGTGCGGCGCGGCACGAAGGGCGTGCGCATCCAGGGCGCCGACGGCCTGATGGTCCGCTACGCCCAGTGCTGCCAGCCGGTGCCGGGCGATCCGGTCGTCGGCTACGTGACGCGGGGCCGCGGGGTCAGCATCCATCGCGGCGACTGCCCCAATCTCCTCTTCCTCGCGCACGAGCCGGAGCGCCGGCTCGAGATCGACTGGCAGGAAGTCGAGGGGGAGCGCTTCACGGTGCGGCTGACGCTCGAGGCGTCCGACCGGCGCGGACTCTACGCCGACGTGGCCGCCGCGGTGAGCGCGACGGGGACCGATATCCGCAGCATGGAGCTGCAGACCGTCGACGGGCGGGTGACCGGCTCGGCGCTCGTCGAGGTGGAGAATCTGGCGCACCTCGAGCGGATCATGAAGGCCGCGCGGCGCGTGAAGGGCGTCTCCGAGGTCGCGCGTCGCGACCGGCTCGCCACCGACGAGTAACCCGCCGGCGCCCGGCCGGGGGGCAGTATATTTCGATCATGAGTGATGCGCCGCGGTTCGATCTGCAGGCCCCGTTCGAGCCCGCCGGCGACCAGCCGGCCGCGATCGCCGAGCTGACGGCGGGGCTCGCGCGGGGCGACCGGTTCCAGACGCTCCTCGGCGTCACGGGGTCGGGGAAGACGATGACGATCGCCAACGTCATCGCCCGCCATCAGCGGCCGACGCTCGTCCTGTCGCACAACAAGACGCTCGCCGCGCAGCTCTACGGCGAACTCAAGGGATTCTTCCCGCGCAACGCGGTCGAGTACTTCATCTCGTACTACGACTATTACCAGCCCGAGGCGTACGTGCCGACGACCGACACGTACATCGAGAAGGACGCCTCGATCAACGAGGACATCGATCGGCTGCGGCTGCGCGCGACGTCCAGCCTGATGGAACGCGAGGACGTCGTGATCGTGTCGACCGTCTCGGCGATCTACGGCCTCGGCGATCCGGTCTCGTACCGCGAGACGATGGTCACGCTGACCCGGGGGCAGCGGATCGCGCGCGACGACATCCTGCGCGCGCTGGTGCGCATTCAGTACAACCGCAACGATGTCGCGTTCGAGCGTGGGACGTTCCGCGTGCGCGGCGACACGGTCGAGATCTTCCCGGCGTACGAGGAGCAGGGTGTGCGCGTCGAGATGTGGGGCGACGACATCGAGCGCATCTCGAAGATCGACGTGATCACCGGCGAGACGATCACGACGCTCGACCGGACGGCGATCTACCCGGCGAAGCACTTCATCACGACGCGCCCGTCGCTCGAGCGCGCGGTCGGCCTGATCCGCACGGAGCTCGCCGAGCGGCTCGCGGTGCTGCGCGGCGACCAGAAGCTGCTCGAGGCGCAGCGGCTCGAGTCGCGCACGCAGTTCGACATCGAGATGATGCTCGAGATCGGCACGTGCGCCGGGATCGAGAACTACTCGCGCCATCTCTCCGGCCGGATCGCCGGTGAGCGCCCGGCGTGTCTCTTCGACTATTTCCCCGACGACTTTCTCGTCGTGATCGACGAGTCGCACGTGACGCTGCCGCAGGTGCGCGGGATGTACAACGGCGACCGGGCGCGCAAGCTGACGCTCGTCGATTACGGGTTCCGGCTGCCGAGTGCCCTCGACAACCGGCCGCTGATCTTCGACGAGTTCCTCGCGCTGACGCCGCGCGCGATCCTCGTCTCGGCGACGCCGGGCGAGCTCGAACTGGAACTGTCGCAGGGGGTGGTGGTCGAGCAGATCATCCGCCCGACGGGACTCGTCGATCCGGAGATCGAGGTCCGGCCGGTGCGGGGGCAGGTCGATGACCTGCTGCACGAGATCCGGGCCCGGGAGACGCGCGGCGAGCGGGTGCTGGTCACGACGCTCACCAAGCGGATGTCCGAGGACCTGACCGACTATCTGCAGCAGATGGGGGTGCGCGTGCGATACATGCACTCCGACATCGATGCGATCGAGCGGATGGAGATCGTCCGCGGGCTGCGGCTTGGCGACTTCGACGTGCTCGTCGGGATCAACCTGCTGCGCGAGGGACTCGACATGCCCGAGGTGTCGCTCGTCGCGATCCTCGACGCGGACCAGGAGGGGTTCCTGCGCAGTGATCGGTCGCTGATCCAGACGATCGGCCGGGCGGCGCGCCATGTCAGCGGGCGGGCGATCCTCTACGCCGACCGCGTGACCGGCTCGATGGAGCGGGCGATGGGCGAGACGGAGCGGCGGCGCACGATCCAGCGCGCCTACAACCTCGCGCACGGGATCACGCCGCGCGGCGTCGTGAAGAGCGTCGACCAGGTGCGGCTGATCACGCGCGTCGCCGATGCGCGGGGCGAGGGGAGCGAGCGCGTGGCGAAGCCGACGGCGGCCGCGGTCGCCGACCTCAAGGATCGCGCGGCCGTGATCGCGCGGCTCGAGCGCGAGATGACGGAGGCGGCGACCGCGCTCGACTTCGAGACGGCCGCGCGGCTGCGCGACGAGCTCTTCGACCTGCGGGCCGCCGCGCCCCGGTCCGATGACCCGCGCGAGCAGCGCATCCGTCGGCGGCAGGGCCGATCGCCCGGCGCGCCGGTCGTCGGCGGGGCCGGGACGGTCTCCGGCGGGGAGTAGGGCGGATGGTCGTCGGCCATCACATCGTCCCGGCGCGGGCGTCGGACAGTCGGGTCAGCCTGACGCTGCCGGAGCTGATTGGGTGGGGGGAGCGCTTCGGCCGCGCGGTCGCGGCGCCGCTGATCGTGGCCCTGTCGGGGGAGCTGGGGGCCGGGAAGACGACGCTGGCGCAGGCGATCTGCCGCGGGTACGGCGTCGCGGAGCGCGTGACGAGTCCCACGTTCACCCTCGTGCACGAATACGCCGGCGCGCGGTCGCCGGTCTTCCATCTCGATCTCTATCGTCTGTCACGCCCCGAGGATCTGACGGCGATCGGATGGGATGAGATCGTGGGCCGCGAGGCGCTCGTGCTGGTCGAGTGGCCCGAACGGGCGGGCGCGCGTCTCCCGGGGCACGTGCCGATCGAACTGGCGCTGGTGCCCGACGATCCGGAGCGCCGGCTCCTGCTCGCGGGATGACGCCGTCGCCGGCGTGGACGCTCGGGCCGGACGATCCCGTCGTGGCGCTGGACGCGTCCACCGCGCGGGTGACGGTGGCGGTGCTGCGCGGCGAGCGCGTGCTCGCCGAGGGGAGTGGCGCCGCCCGAGACAGGGGCGAGGAACAGCTTCTGCCGCTGCTGCTCGCGCAGCTCGCGCGCGCGGCCGTCGCGCCAGCGGCGATCCGCGGGATCGTGGTCGGTGCCGGGCCGGGCAGCTTCACGGGGCTGCGGGTGGCAGCGGCGACG
>Ga0209611_10005618_pt1 | contig 20898 bp, 14 predicted proteins | sample S1TSphgellanicum_3_FD_187693 | JGI IMG/M metagenome (GOLD analysis project Ga0209611, IMG submission 187693) | Host-associated microbial communities from peat moss isolated from Minnesota, USA - S1T2_Fc - Sphagnum magellanicum MG (SPAdes) (version 2) | ecosystem: Host-associated > Plants > Peat...
TAGTTTATTTTGAACTTTTGAAAAGTCCATAATTAATAACTGACCATTTGGAAGTTGGAAAATTGGAAAAAAAAATTGATTTGGGGACTACCAAATGATCCAAAATATAGATATAATAATGTTTTGTTTTATTAGATGATCCAACAAATAGATGTTAACAATGTTTTGCCTTAAATTTAATAAAAAACTTGATCCCAACCATTAGGTTAGAAAAAGTCCAAAAAATACATGTTATTACTATTTAGAACCTTAGGGGTGGATCACAAGTTTGTGTGATCACCAAAGGTTGGGTGGATTGCTTTGATAAAATGTGGATTTGATGTGTTCAATTATCTTTTCAACCATTTAATAAAATTTGTCCACATTTGGTTGATTGAACTTTTCATATTACATCATGAAATTTGTCATAAGATTAAAAATTTAAAATAAACCTAAAAGAATTGTAGGGCACATTATTGTTAATATTTTAATATATGAATGCAAAACCTAAATTTCTTTCAAAAAAAATTTGGCCCTTCATATTATATTGTTCACATCTTTCAAAATATCAAGTTTCTTAACAATTTCATCCATGAACCATTCCCCATGAAATTCATAATATGCAAACTACAAGGAGTGCAAGGGAATTACAACCAAGGCATTTGGACTAAAGATGAGGGATGATGATTGGTCAATGTTCTACATAGAATGAACCTCTATATATATTAGATGTGAAGGAATGAAAGTTTTTTTTTGGTTACTATTCATTTTGCCTCATTAACTCTTCTAATCACCTCATTTTTAAAAATGTGATAAAAGTTGGCAAATTTACATGTAGATTATTTACATAATTTTGAGCATATAAATGTTATAATTCACTATACCCACTATAGGACATGATGAGTTAATGGAGAGTAATACCATTTATTTATCATTGTTCATTATATAACTAATGATTAGCATTATTCATGATGAAGGTGAAAGTCCATTATGTTGTGAATGAGTTTATGACATTATGAACACATTCATTCTTTGTGATTCTTTTACATGTCAAATAGGTCCCATTACGAAGGGCTTTCATATACAATAAATTGGGGAAATTTGATTTTTTAAATACAAAAAAAACTTTGGCATTGAAATGGTCAAATGTTGTGGTTCACAATTCACCGACTAGAAAAATTAGTTGTTTCAAAAGCTAGCCTAATAACAATAGTTTGAAAAATATTGTTTCATTTTGTGGCTTTATTCCTTCTAAACATAATATCCCAACCTTATAGTGCAAGGGCATAATAATGTTATGACGTATAGTCTTTATTTGCTTTCCAAATTAATCACAATTAGTGTTAAAAGATTATATACAATTTTTGCTACATGTTGACACACATTATGGCAAACCTTGTCGATTTGATTACACAAATATTCATTTTTTTCTATTCATTGGATGTTTAGGCTTCTTGTCAAGGGCATGTTATAATTGATAAATACTGCCATTTGGAGTCCATATTAGTTATATTATGCTTTGCATATCTTGCAAAAAAAACTTAAATCTTTCATTATGTCCCACATAATGTTATCACCTTTTTTAATAAAAACCAAATCCACATCACCTCTTCCTTGCTCACTTCCCTCTTTCATTCAAGTTTGCTCTAACATTCCTTTCTTTTCTCCTCTAACTTTCCCCTATTGCATTTTGCTTCCTACTCATTTTTCTACAAGTTTAAATCTTTTGTTGACATGTACATGGAAAAGTTTTATAAATATTTTGCAAGCAACCATATGAAGTAGCACTCGAAGACACAAGATTTGACTCAAAAGGAAATTGACACAAATATTCAATTCCATGGTTGGCTTCCTGTAGTTTTAAAAATGGTGATGCTCGTGCTTGAGGATGTACCTCAATGTATCTTCAAGCATAAGTCAAATCATCAATCAATTGGCAACTTGCATGTTGAGGAAATGATTCCAAATAAAAAGGTTGACAATATAGATTACTTGGACCCCCTACCCTTTGGCAAAGAAATGTTTGTTAATTAGGGCTTTTCTAAGACAAAATCCAATGTTCAACGGAATCTAGTTGTTGATGAAGAAACCACAAATCATTGTATTACCTTTGAATAGTTTCTTAATATGATGTTTGCTTTTCATAGTGGTGAACTTGAGGTCACAAGCCTTAAAGTAATATAATCCATTAATGTTTTTTTTTGGATTTTTAAGGCTTTTGGACTTAATAAGTGCCATTTTGCTTAATTTTACAACAAAAAGTCTTTTGACCTTTCACATTTTTTATATTAAATTAAAATTAGTGGTTCCTCTGGATTTTTGCCCCATCATGGTTTATTGTCTCTTGGTCTGATATGTCTCAAGTTTCATTTTTGGACTTTGTAATGTTTTAGTTATAACCAATAATAAATTATGTTTAATGGTTTGTTTCTTTTGTTGTTCATTTCACATCCTTTGTTGCAAGGTTTCTAATACCCAAACACCCTATGGTTTGTGAAAGTTTTGGTTTGTGAAAATATTTTTTTAAATGAACATCCATGTAGCCCAAAGCAAGTGTTTTTTCCAACACAAAAAAAAGGTTAACAAAGACAAACTATTTGTATTTTTCCAACAATTTTGAAGCATGTAAGTTGAAAACATTCATATTTATTTGGGCAACAGGATTTCGGTGGTTGTATAATGTATTATAAAGTCAATTCTATCATACCAAATCTATCAATAACATTTGATTTGATATTATTTAGTAGTTCATTGATTATTACTAATGGTTGATGGCTTTTGGATCATGATTTTCAATACATTTTTTCTTTACTTGAATTCCATGATATCATTTTCTAACAAAATAATTTGCTCAAATTTGTTAGCATTCAAAGAATGTAATGCATTTTCTCCTTTTACACCCCTTGCACTAACTATTTGATTATTTTTGTTGATGCAAATTTGTTTCCATCAACATTTCTTAAGTTCTCTTGTGTTGTAAGCAAGTTTAAATTATCAACATTTGTAATCTCATGTACAACATTTGCATGACAAGAAAGCGAATCCTTCAAGCATGTAGAGTTTTATGGGTATTGTTACCATTTGTGGCCACCTCGTTATTGTTAGGGTTTTGTGACGTAGTGAAAACTTTTTCACAATCTATTTGGGCACATACTTATTTGATAGCTACTTACTTATCATCATATCATGACATATTCAATCTCTACTTCACATTGTTGCTTGTTTGTTCATGAGCAAAATTAAACTTTTACATATTCACTCGTGAACACATTTAAAGTTTTCTATATATTTTTTGCTTCAACTTCAAATGCTTCAACACCTTGAAATATTCTTAGAACTACATTTCATTCTTATAAACAATCCAAAAAGTTAAATTAAGATTATGCCCTAACACATTTTTTTTTGTTGTCAAACAACAAAAATGTTGATTAGTCTCAAACAATAGCTCATTGTGAAAGACACACATATGTGAGCCCAAAAATACTTGAATGCTACCTACGTAATTTGCACAAAAGATAGACATGTAAGAAAACAATGTCTTTTCGAGCAATGGAAAATGTGTCAAGTACTTAGTAGATCATGATTTTAGCATAATTTTTTGCCTTTCCTCTTGTGGTTAGAAGTTAGAACAATTACAAAATTATTGTGGATAGAACATGTTCAATATTTTGTAACTATCTAATTTGTCTAAGGAAATCTTTCATTAGGGGGGTTGTGAGAAATTTTGTAGGACAACTCCTTCCCATTACGATTTTTCATTTAACTTGTGTCGAAGATAACTTTGAACTTTAATAGCTTCACATGACCAAATGCAACATTGGGAAAGTTGTTTGTCCAACAAAAAGTCAACATAATGTGACATGTGTCACATTATTTAAATGAAATCTATGTGTTATTAAATAATTACCCAAAAAGTAGTTAGCTTAGCACTGATTAATAATTAATTTGTAAGCCATTGCAATTATGCAATAGAAAGTGATCATTGGAACATGAGCCGTATCAATGGCTCGCCTTTGGGTTGCTATGATAATGGCTACATGGACACATCACGTGCACATTGCCACATGAAAAGGTTGATGATGTGGCACAATATTTCAATATGTCAAAAAAATCCATTTGACATGGATGGAATATATTTATAATATTTTCTCTTACTCATGTTCATTTGTTCATGAAATAACATTCTTGGTTTATTGGAACTCCAACGTGTAGTAACATTTTTGTAATACATTTTATGTTGTAGTAAATGAAGGTGGTTGTTGAACAAGTCTATTGTCACCTTATCTTGACCAATGTATAAGTTTCCATAATCCACCATTTCAATAGCATAGCCATTTTGTTCAATTTTGTCATTACCATGTGTAGTATCATGTTATTATCTTTCAAAAACTAATGTCATGTACTTATTAACAAGGTTTATTCATACTTGGTACAAATTGTATTTGGACTTGTGACATATTAAAATGATGAATTACAACCTTTCCCCAAAATAACCTAACTTGTTCATAATATATCTTACGTGATGTAATCACCTTACAAAAGTAAAATATAAAAGACTACAAAGAAATAAGTCACGGTATGTTTGAGGAAATAATTTGAAAGATCTATGACTCTAAAGGCATGGCTACTTTATCTTTGTTACAAAGAAATAACAAAGTTATAACTTAACCTCAACTTCATGAGGTTAAACACATGGTTTGGTGTTAAATCTTACATGGTCTAATCATGTTACAAAAGCAAATTACAAGTGACCATGGAATATAACAACTCATGGCATATTAGAGGAAATAATTTGAAAGCTTTAAAATTTTAATAACAAGATTATTTCATCCATGCTACAAATTACATATCGTAAAGGACGTCGTGAAACATCATTTCATCGATTTGTCCCATCATCCATCTGTCCATCCGTCCGGTCATCCATTCGTCCCATCATGGTCTGTTTACTCTGACGGGCCAGAAAAGAATGGAATACGGATGTAGTGCGGCGGATAAAGCAATAGGAAGAAATGGCACACATGCCAAAGCCTTGCAATGAAGGGACACATGGATGAAATGATGCTTCACATCCGTCCAATCATCCATCCATCCCGTCATGGTCTGTTTACTCTGACGGGGCGGAGAAAGAGTGGAATACACATATATATAATGAATTGAAAATTAATAATATTTTTAGCGGATGTCATCAAATTAGAAATAAAATAAAATAAAATAAGCCACCCAACACAGAATCTGACCAATTTGTTTCATGGTGAATTCTTTCAAAATTATGAGTTAGAACTCTCAAAAAAATAAAAGAGGATTTTTCTTCACAAATTCCCTTTTCTCAAAAAACAAATTGCAATTTTTTGGAGAAATGCATCATTTTTTTTGGTAGGAAAAAATACTTTGTCACATTTGGACACAGGTTTTAGTGTTTGGGTTAGTTTTGTTTTTGTTTTTGCCAGTTTTCTATAGTTCGGATAATTTTTTCCAAACATTAGAAAAATTAGTGCTTTTCAAACTTTTTTGGCATATTTGCATTTAGTGATTTTTTAAAAAAAAAATTTGTGATTTGTTTGACTAAAAATATGGGAAAGCATTTTGTGTTGTCTGATAAGCTGCTGCATGTCACCTGCGACACTTGGCCGTCACTGTGTAATATACTTTTTTGGCACATATGTAATGTACCATCAAATACACACACACTTGTGCATTAGGCACGGGGTTCAAACTAATAGTTATTAAGTTACATGAGGTGATAATATGAACATGGTATTCATAGGTTCTTACACAATTAGGTAACACAATCAAGTTATAGAGGTCTAATCATTTCAACATAATCTTGCAAAAACAACATTCCATTGAACTACACAACACAAGGTGAGAAATCAAATGGAGCCAAATTCAATTTTCAACAATTACAAAATGTATTAAGGTTAAAAAAAATCAACCAACTAAATTTATAGTGTAACTAAAAAATGCAATAGAGTTCAATCAATTTGCCAACTTAGTATCTAGCAACTACAAAATAGATTAAAGAGCTCCAACCAATTACCCAATTTAATTTCTAGTGACTACAAAATGTTCTAAAACTCCAACCAATTAGACAACACAATGTATTGCAATTACAAAATGCATTAGAGCTTCAACAAATCAACCAACTTGATTTTATCAACTAAAATATGCATTAGAGTTCCAACAAATAAGGCAGTTTGATTTCTAGCACTTAAAAAATGCATTAAAACCCCAATAAAGACAACCAAATTGATTTCTATGAACTACAACTTGCATTAGAGCTTCAACAAATTATAATGAACTTGATTCCTAGCAAGCATAAAATGTGTCTTGAACAAAATAACCAACTCAAAATCCAATAACTACAAAATGAAAAAGCATTCCTACAAAATAACAATAGTTGATTAGAGTTTCCCTGTTCATAGGTAGTTTTGTTAGCTAATAGGGTCATTTTTTGGGTTGTGCAGGTCACTAGGTGACAGGAATTTTTGCAATGGCTTTCATTAACCAACCTAAGCTCTTGCACAAATTTGCAAGGAAAAAGAAAGGGAAAATGGAAGAAGGGTGGAATATTATGGATATGGGTTACAAGGAGGGAAGGAAATGGTGCACAAGAAAAAAGATGCATGTAATAGATGAAGACCCATGCCGAATGCATGGGGGTGTGAGTCAACATATTGTATGCCAACCTTAGCAAGGTTGGACTAAAATGATTTTAAAGAGATGGGCTGAAAATCATTTTGAAACCAAGGATGGCAATTTAAAATGGGGGTTAGATATTCCAAACAATTTTATATAACGAATGTGTTTAGCTCGATCTGGTAGCATTCAACAACAAGGACCCATTGCATGAATAATGTTTGCCAAAAATTAATGGTTATAAACAAATGTAAGAATAGAAAATTTGCTTAACCAATGAGACGATGCAGCATGCACCCAAAAGGCTCACATTTTTTAATCTTTGTGGGGATGGTTTGGGAGGTTGAATTTTGGGGTTTTTGGGTTTGTTCCCAATGTGTTCACATCAAGTTCCCAAAGAATTCCCCAAGATATTCCCAATACCACCACACTTTTTATCCCATATACTTTGCCCAAAGTTGTTATCTTTTGACCTATATAGGCGGGCCAAATGGGAGGCACTCCATATTCCAGTAGAAACCTATATTTTGAGGAGCTTCCAAAGTTTCAGTTTTTTTGGGGGTCATGGGCCAATCAAAATAGCTCATTTCTCAGAAAGGGCGTAGCTGTTCAATTCTAAAGAAGTTTTACTCCAAAAAATCCCCAGTAAATGGCCTAACCTTCTGACCCCATATTCCAAAATCAAATGGAAGGATGTATGGAGGAAGAATTGAGCTAGAAAGGATGCTAGTTTCCTTTGGGCCCTCTTTCACAAAGACATATTTGTGAATGTATGGAGAGCTAGAGCTTGCAAGGATGTAGACACAACATGTCCAATGTGTGACTTGGAAGCCCCATAGACACTCATGCATAGATTTTTTTCATTTTTCCATGGTTCTCACTATGTTCCCTGTAAGTTCCCAATATGTTCCTCAAGTTCCCAATGTGTTCATTAACATGTTCTCCATAGCACCACACTTTTGTCCCATATGCTTTGGCAAATTGTTGTCCTCCATTCACCTACATGGGTGGGCCAAAGGGAAGGAACTCTATACTTCAAAATGGAACCTTCTATTTTGGGGAGCCTCCATAGTTTTGTTTGTTTTGAGTGATGGGCCAATCAAAGTGGCTTGTTGCAAAAAAAAATAAAATTGAACTTGGGAGCTGATTATGTAACCCACTTAGTGCCATTGGCATCAGTGTGGGGGCAAAAATGGTGGCCAACAAATTTTAAGAATCAAAATTGTGTTCATCCAATGTGAAGATGCAGAATGCACCCCAGAGGCCCATGCTTTTTTTCTTTTGGAAGGTGGGAGGGGGGGGGGGAGATGTGAGTTTTGTCTTTTTAAATTTGGTTTAGTTTGCAAGGTGATTGTGAAGGTCCAAAAGTAGTTCTATTCTATTCACTTACATGGGCGAGCCACATGGAGAGAACACTAGAGGCACACTTTTGTTTTTGTTTAGTTTGGAAGGTAGTTGTGGAGGTCCGAAAAGAGTTTTATTTTTTTCATGTCCATGGGTTGGTCACATGGACATAACACTAGAGATAAACTTTTGTTTGGGTTTATCACATGGACATAACACTAAAGATAAACTTTTGTTTGGGTTTAGTTTGCAAAGTGGTTGTGGAGGTCCAAAGAAGTTCTATTTTTTTTTTCTCTTAGGAGGATGTGCCACATGTACAGAAACCTAGAGGCTCTTTTTAGCTCTCTAATTTCATAAACTTTTTCATGAATTTATTGTTTTCTTTTCATGTCATTTTGTTTTTCTTTGTTCTCTTATTACTTCTTGTGTCTGAGCTATGGAAAGATGAGAGAGTTGCATGCTTAGTGTAAATAGAACTTGGCTTTTGCACGGAGATTTATAAAAAAATTCAGTTGTTGTTTCACTTGGATCAGTGCCAATTAGTGGACTAAGTGGACAATTTCGATGTTACAAGCGTGTCAGAGTGTCAAGAACCAATGAGAGAGATCTATCACCAAAAGGGGAAAAAAAAGAAAGTCAAGATTGTCCCCTTCAAACTAATTAGCATGAGAATTAAGTGCCCTAGAATAAAAGGGATCCTTGTTCCAGTTTGCAGCTCTTTTAAATTCTTTTTTTTGGGGGTAACATCCCCAAAGCTGGCAAGAAGAAGAAGAAGCAGGAGGCGGTTGTAGCAGCAGCAGCAGCAGCACAATCAGCCCAGTTTCAACAAACGAGAACACAACAACACAGCATAGTAAGCTTTTGCTTCTTCTTCTATTATAGATTGGTGTCTCAGAATCTCCAAAATCCCCAAAATCCGGAAAGTAATGTACTACAGCAGCAGGAGTCGGTGGATGCGGGACGAGATCCATCATCATCTTTGTATGACTGGGCAACCTAGCTGTGTATTCGAACAGCAAGTTGCCATGGAATGGAGGCAGCATGCATGATGAAGCAGGCAGGGAGAACTAGTAGGGTGGGGCTCAGCCACCATCACATGTGGTCACCATTACCACAACTGTGCAACAACAGCAGGGGGGAGGAGGAGGAGGAGCATCATTTGCATTTCCTCTTCTCTTGTCATTTAGTGAGGGACCCACTTCCAGTAGACGACAACAGAGCTCAGTGTCTTATTGCATGGCACTTATAACTTTAAGACTGTGCAGGTCCCACACTTCCTATTTTTTCTTTCTTTCTATTTACAAACCCAACTCTCCACTCTCGACAACACATACAAATTTCAATAAATTTGAATTCAAGAATTATTGAGGAGCTGAGGTGGGTAGTTGCCAGGGAGTAGAGTCCACTGCCCATGTTTTTCTTACAATTGAGTGATTATTGTGAGATGCAGTAATAGCTAGCTAGTTGGGTAGGGGTGGGGGTGCGGGGGTTGGAGTTGGTTGGAACTTGGGAGTTGAGTGTGCTTTGTTCTTCTTACAAAGAAAAGTCCTTGCTTGGAGTCATAATAACAGCAATAATTAATCAGGTTATGCTTTGACACACAACACTCACAAGCTCTTTCCCCTCTTTTTGACTTTGACATCAATCAATCAAAACCCATTTCTTCAAGTTTCCCTCCAAAGTACACACACAATCCTAATTTTTTGAACACTTGAACACCTGACATTCATTCGTGTTATGCTCTCGGTCTCATTTGACAGCTGCTATCCAGAGTCAGCTGGTGGTGGTTGTAATGACTTGTCTCCCAGGCCTGAAACGCAAAGGGCTACCAACATTAGTAATCACCAGTGTTGGCAGGGCATACTGAATTTGTTCTTCATACCCTCAGGGTAAGGGTATATCTGATTGAAGAAGAGAGGAAAAAAGGGAGGAAGGAAACCCTTCAATTAAAGGGTATATTGACTAGGATTTGGGTTGCAGTTTTATTCTCAGGGTCAGGTTATTTGATGCCAAATATATCATAAGGGTAAAGAATAAAATAGTGATAAGGGTACCATGATTTTACACTATGGATATCCATTCCCCCCCCCTCTCCTCCCCTTCCCCCCCTTAATCTACAAGACTGCTTGGTGTAATCTTATAACATACACTTGTCTTTTGCCCTTCAATTACACAAATTTGGGGGACTTTAGGGTAAAGGTGCCTTGCCAAATTTCAGACATCAGGGTAAAACCTCAATAATGGTATAACTTTAATATCCTACCTTGAACAGAAATCAATGGTCTACCCATCAAAATGGATACCTGCCCAATACTGATATATATATATATATATATTCCAATTCTGTTATGTAGCTTGAGTTGCCATCATCCATAAGACAATTTAAACCAAAATTGATTATAGACTTCTTTCTATATCCTCCTATAATTGTGGGCTACTATAATGGGACATGATGTAGAATCTGATGATTTCTTAGAAAATAATTTGAAATTTGATGATCAGAAACCCCCCAAAAGAACCAGCTATTTTTCCACTTTTTTGAAATTTTTTTTTTGCCAAAATAAAAACCACAGGTCCGAGTGTAGTTTCCAGACTGAATAGGTGTGCCCAAGTTTTATTATTACAGTGCAAATAATAGAACTTGGGCACTCCTATAATACGTATTAGAACTATGTATATATTACATATTAGGGTATATAATATAAATGAAAGGTATATATATAACACTTTATAATAAACTTGTGTGTAGGTGTGAAGAAAAAATGTTATGGCCAATGAAATTGCTGGATTTGGTGGTTTGAATTAATTTTTTTCCTTAGTTATTTTGAGTGAATTAGCAGTTAAATGTGTAATAGGTTTTTGGTAGGTTTGTGAGAATTTTAGAGGACCAATGGAAATGGTAGAAAGGGGCCATTATTTTCAATATTCAGTAGAATAGGGTTGTATGTAGTAGGCAGGAAGATTTTTTTCAGCCTATAGAATTGCTAGATTTAGTGGTCTGAACTTGTTTCCTTAGTTATCTTGAATGAACTAATAAAATTTGAGGGTTTAGGGTTAAACCCTAAACCCTAGTACTGTAAGACCTTGGTGGCTTCTGCACAGATTATATTATTTTTAGAAATGCTGAAAATTTCAAAAATGATTTTTCTCAAAGAATTATTTTTGGTGAAGGAAAAATTGAAATTTCAAAATTAAGTAATTATTCAACAAACATATGCTGAACCTGCCCCTGTACTATGGTAGTTCAATGTGTAATAGCGATTTATAGACAAGATTTGTGCCCCTTACTTGTGCACTTTGTTTTTTTCTTGTTTTTGAAATGAGGTAGGTAATCCTTGTTTGCTCCCCCCCCACCCCAAAAAAAAAAAAAAAAAAAATTTTAAAAAAACTAGTGTAACTAGTAATTCTGTTTCTTTTGGTTGGAAAAAAAGGGGGTAATTATTTCAACAAACATGTGATAAAAGCTCTCATGGCGATGAGCTTTTCTACTAAGTTGGTGAGAGAAAGCATTCTACATGGAATCAAGAGCAAAGGGGGTGATGAGGAGAATAATGTTGAAAACAAGAGAGCTAGAGAGAGTGACTCGGAATCGACAGATTAAAAGAGTCTTGATATCGATCCATATGATGCTGATTGCCAGCCTGATTGAGCCAAGGGCCCATCATGGTATATATGAATCTAAGATTGCAGCTTGACCCAAAAGCCCAAATGAGTGATTGAGTGAGTGAGCGAGTGAGAGAGACCGAGAGAAAAGTCCTGCCATTGCAAATGACTCACACATACACCTATTATGTTTGTGCTGAAAACTCCACAATAGCACACTCCCTTGTGAAAAATACAACGAAACAAAATACATAATACACTATTTGGCTTCAAAATTCACAAAAAAACACCCATCAATCAAAGAAAAACAAGAGGTGTGTGTCACACTGTGGCCTTGCCATTTACATGAAAAAAGTTATCTTAAGGCAAAAGAAGAATTATGGAAACTCAAATATTTCACCATGCAAAAAATATATTAATTTTCAAAACAATCCTCTAAAAGAAACCAAAATCCTTAAAAAGATATTATAACTCTATAACTAATCTCAAGTTCCAACACAAACCAAAATATCATCTTTCAAAAATCCTCATATAAAAATAGACCTATATAACCTATGGGCCAAAATCCCTCAAGCTACTATACTCTATAATGAATCTAAACATATCCTTGACTATCAAGGCAAGGCCAAAAAAAACCAAGGCCAGATGGAGGAACATATATACATATATATTGAAGAGGGTCAATCACACTTTAGATTAGTTCAGTTCACTTGGGAGTTTCAATCCTTCTGACATTATGTTCCCTTCCCCAAGTCTTTTCTCTAGGGTAAAAACCTCTTAGAATCAACATGAACTCTTAGACTTACCCAACCCAAGAAAAACAACAATGATGGATGTTGTAGGCAAGCAAGAAGGGTGGTCCCTTTAGTATATAATCAAAAGTGTGAGGCTGTTTCAACTTAGAGGCCAACAAATAAAAAAGGTGATGGACCCACCCAACTCCCACATATATATATATATATATATATATCTATGTGTGTGTGTGTGTGTGTATATATAGAAACACAAATACATGGGTTCTTCATCTTTTTGTTTGCTAGTGCAAAAAATAGTCTTGTGTAGTGTTGTCTTGTAGTGGGGAAGGGATCTTTTTTTCTTGTGATGCTCAGACAAGCCATCTGTAAATTATGCTTTTTTAATAATTTTATAAGTGGCAAGATTGTACTTCATTGCTTTATGACGCCTGGGGCTGGCCCACCTTCTAATACTTAAAAAAAAACTCTGACAGTCAAAAAAGGATACTTGGTATCTCCCCCCAAAACCATTTTTTAAAAATTTTAAAAAAAAAGGAATTGGCAAGAAATTGTAATGTTAAAAAAGGGCATTTGGGGTGTGTCATTCACTATGGCCACCCTTTGTTTAACTCCCACACTTAGCTTTCATATTCAGATGCTCGGTTGCCCAAAGCTTTAAACTTGGGCAATGAGTGTCAATAGCCCTACAATGTGTGCAAGCCATCACGATTTTTCAACAGGCTGCCACGCTTAGTCACAATTCTTCATCTCTTCCACACTTAACAACCAGTGCACCTTCATCACTAGCTGATTTGTGACAGAGCATCCCCCTTTAGCATTCCATCTTCCACTTCATTACTATTGTTTTGATGGTCTTGGTTTTTCTTGAGTGTGTTTACATTTGCTTCAACATGCCTTGTACTTTTTGTGGATGGATTTTCATTCTTGTTTATATATATATATAATACAAGGTTTTCACTTTAAACTTGTTTTTTCAAAAGCTTTGGGTATATATTAAGGGGCTTCAAACATTCCCATGGGATTTGGCATCAAACGAAGTGTTGCTTTTCCTTTGAAATAAAGTTGGATTGAAGGTTCATTTCTTCTTTTTTCCATGGAGAAAAAGAACATGGAAAAAGATGAGAAGGGGGGGGGGACGTGGGGGAAGACTAAGGCTACCTCCCCTTGCTGACTAACCCATTTCCATCTCTTCAAAAGTCTTTCTTGCAATAAAAGTTTGGCAGGTTCTAGTCAACATATATACATAATACTAAAATAGACTCAATTATTTTTGCCATGATATTGTTAGCCATTATTTGTTATATGCCATAACTAACTGTGAACTCATTGACCAAATATGGGTCTTGACTCTTGAGGAGTGTTCAGCAGGTATATGCATGGATTGTTAAATATATGATCCTCTTAGAGGGTTAGCCTAAACATCACATTTCAAAGAAAGCTGAAACTCTTTGCATTCCTTAATTCCTTATACAATTTTATATGTTATACCACCATGGCAAGTTCAACATTTCAGTGTCCAATAAAATTTTTGGGGGGTGGGGAGAAGGGGCAAGGGATGGGATCCAATGTCAAAAAAGAGAGAATATTTCAAAATATTCTCTAGTTTACTTCTTTAAAAAAAATTTCTTTGACAAACTATTTTTAATGAAAATTTCAACACTTTTGAAATTAATATAATACATGTCATAACTGCCAAGTTAATAGGCATAAAGTTGAACACAGTTGCAAAATTGGCACAAGAGTGTGTGAGAGAAAGAGAGAGTTTGGAGAGAGAGAGAGAGAGAGAGAGAGGAGAGGGTGGGTGAGCAATCGAGAAAGGGAACAATTGTGGTTGAACTCCAATGATGAAGGGATTTGGGAGATACATCTGAACTGCATTACAATCTGCCACCAAAGATCAATCCGAGCACAACCACACTGAACAGCCCCATTGAAACTAACACCAACTTCTTGCTCAATATGTAATCACAAACTGGTTTGCTTTGAATTAGTTATGGGGACTGCTAATAGTAAGCTTGGCATCTTGATCAGCAAAAGTGCATGGTGGAGCCACCAACTGAATGTGTATGAAGAGCCTCTCCATAAGGTAGACTTGATGTAGTCAATGTTTACATTTAACACTGTGGCAACGGGATCCCTCAGCTCGGGATCCTCTTCCATCTCGGGATCTGTAGTCAATAAGCTGTACCAAGATATGGTAAGCATAGAAGGAGCAGTAGATCTCAGACAACCAAGTCCATCATAGCCTACATTTGTGCTGAAATCATCTTTGCTGCAGATGAAGCTCACAGAAGTGACTTTCATGGACAGTCCAGATGCAGTCTGGATGCTCAAAACACATAAGTGGATATTTTTTCACATTTGTAACTATGGTGGGTGCAAAAACAACTGCTGCATCTCAGTTTTAAGGTGACAGCTTCATGGCAAATTGTCTAGTATTCAAGACACAAATACCTAAGACTGAATGAATAGATTAAGATGAAGCAACCTACATGTACCTCTAGACATGCAAGAACAACAGCCTGATGAAGGGAAGGGAGAGGAAAGAAACCACACCAGTTTTCAAAGGCAGTTTCCTTTGTACACTGCATTTCAACATCTCAGAAGGCTGAACCAAACACCCCACAGGTTTGTGATTTCTGTGTAGAATTGTAGACAAGAAGTTGATGTTCGGAAGAAAAGAGTTCCCAGAAACAAATCAGGAAGATAATACAGGCCATTTGGTATCAAGTTAATAAGGTCAGAGAGGTCAGAGTATCATGGTAAGGCCCACTTTCACTGAGCTGGTATGACCACCATTCTCATGTAGCCTTCCTTGGTACCATCCCCATTGCTCTTCCTCAAACTCTCCTCATGCTAAGTACAAAAGCGCAAACAACCATGCAGCAATTCTCTGACCAGACTTATTGCCAAACCAAAGTACTAGAAAGCAACAAATGAAGGAAACTGGCTGAAAAAAAGCCCAGCATAGATCAAAAAGATATGACAGTCGAGAACAAGCCCCAACCCTGAAAAGGAGCTGACAGCAGCAGCAGCAAAGGGTTACATGGCTCCCCATTGAGGACCCACACCAACACCTCAGAGAGAGAAAGTCATCTTCTTCTTCCCATGCAGACTAAAAATCAATGATACTCCGACCACAACAATACAAGGTCGTATAACCCTTCTTAAAAATATGAGTAATGAACAGTTGAACAAACTTGGCCAACCATTGTGGCCACAAAACCTTGAGGTGCTAATTGAGCTTCTTTATGTTACAAATTCAATGCACCATCTCAGCAGCCGAATGGGTATAGATTTTGATTGTTCACAACAAAGTCCAACACAATCGCAAAGTGGGGCACTGACTGACTGACTGACTGACTGACTGATTGACTGACAGACAGACAGCTGTTACATTGCAGCAGATTAAGAAAAAAAAGAGTAAAATTTTTTAAAAGCCAAAATTGCATCTGACTCCTCGGTCTCTGGTTGCATAGCAATCACGTAACCTGAGCCAGGAGAGCCCCTCGCCCCCGCTGCCACTACAGGCGAGTAGTACATGAGTCCTAGGAAGAAGCATCCCATGATTTCCCTGGAGAATGACCACTGGCACCAACTGACCGCAAGTTCTCTCTTTGAGTGAAGAAAGCTCCAAGGTCTACCCCTGGACCTAATGATGTGATACTAGCCAAGTCTCGTTGAGACAGTGTCCGTCCCATACCTCCAACAGCACCAGCCATTCCACTAGCTCCACCAACCCCCAAAAAGTCATGTGTAAATCTGTCGCTTCCGTCTTCCCCTCTTGTTGAACCACCACCAAGGCCTGGCAGCATTGATGATGGTCCCATACTGCCACCTTGAGATACTGGACCGGCAGCAGCAGCAGCTGCTGGGTGGTGGTAGGGACTATGCCCCCCACCACCCATGACATCATTTGTTGAAATCCTATGATGATGACGATGATTACCACCAGGAGGCATCATTCCTCCCATGTTGCCAGAATTAGGTCCAGCAAAGAGCGAAGGCATATTGCTCAGGGATCCTGCAGCAAACAGACCTGCACCTCCTGATAAAGAGTTCATGAAGTCCTGTACCCCTGCAGCATGATGATCATTGGACCTTCCTTGATTGCCACCTCCAAAGTTTGACATACCCATTGATGCACCACCCACTACTGGAGAAGCTGACGGTACTTCAACTTGCCGTCTCATCTGTAAGGGCTGAACCATGCTCGCCTTGTTCAGTGGAATCTCATTTGCCCTGCCTTGATCTTGTCGTTGTCCTTGCCAGAGTGACATAGAGCTTGAATCTCCCCCACCAAATCCTAAGCCTCGTAGCATAGAATTACTGGCAGTTGCACCCATCTGTGCTGCCTTCTGTAGCAGAGCTGTTGCTGACATCTGAGCAGTTGCTGTGTGTTGTTGTTGCTGTTGCTGCTGCTGCTGTTGTTGCTGATTGAAGAGCAAAGATCCTGAGGGTACACTGCCTATTCCATTGTTATAAACTGAGGAGGAACAGCTTGACAAGCCTGTGGCAGTGGAGGACAAAGACAATCCAGCTGTTGCAGAACCTCGCTCTGTTTGATTGGCACCAGCTGTGAAGTCTGAAAACCCAGATATGCCCATCCCCATGCTTGTTGCACCACTGTTTCCTGGATGCGTGCCATGCAATCCTGGCATAGTCCCACCGGAAGAAAACAGATGAGCAAACAAGCTCCCAGTTGCAGATGAAACCATTGGTAGAAGTCCTCCGCTGGAAGAAGGCCTGGGAGCTTGTGGAACATCATACTCGAGAGGATTCAGAATCCCTGGCACTCCTCCCACCCCCCATGTATAGTCTTAGAAGGTTGCATAAGAAAAGAAGAAGAAGAAACATGTGATCCATGAAACAAACAACTGCACACGTTGTGAACCAGGAGGAGGAAGACCTTGGCCTGGACCATATCCTAACCACAATGACAGTCTAGGAGCTGCACCTGAAGTGGCTGGAGCATTTCCAACAGCTTGACCCCAGCGTGGTGGCAGCAATGAAAGCCCTCCTCCACCTCCTCCACCTCCTTCGCCTAGCCTTCCTAGGCCTGCAGCCACGGAAGATGGCAGACCTGGCCTCATTGATCCTCCACCACCTATGGATGCCAAAGAGTCTCCCCCCCCATTCACCCGTCCCAAATTGTTGTTTCCATGGGGAGAGGAAGGTGGTACGCCACCGAGGATTGACATGGATGGTCCTACCACCACCATACTGCTGTCTCCTCCATGTTTCCCTGCCGCTGAGACTCGAGCACTCTCCTCTGCCAAGGCATCACAAAAGGCTCGATGGGTAATGAAACTGTCTCGCCTGCTCATGTCCCCCAAACCCACATATGCATCCCACTTCCCATGAGCATTCCTCCATTATCATCTCTACCTTTAACAGAATACAAGCTTCAAAGTTCACACCACACCAAGAACACAGAGAAACATGGGTGTATGAGAAAAAGAGAGAGATGGGTGTGTGTGTGTGTGTGAGAGAGAGAGAGAGAGAGAGGGAGAGAGATGGGTTTTCCAGCAACCTGGAAAAGAGGGTTCCGCAATCACAGCGGTACTCGCGGGTGCCGCAGGTTTTGGAATGAGCTTTCCAGTCGGATTGAACAGCGTATCGCTTGGAGCACTTGTCGCACTTCCACTTCTTCTCTCCATGCTTGCGGCAAAAGTGCTTCTTTATGCCAGTCAAGTCGCCCAGAGCGCGCGACGGGTCGTGATGCACACAGGAGGGCTCAGGGCAGATGTAGACGCGCTTGCGAATCTCCTTGCTGGTCCGCTGCCTCAACTTCCAGGGCAGGTTATGGCCCCGTCGGTGCAACTGCAGGTTCTGATCCCGCTGAAACCCTTTGTTACAAATCTCGCACACAAATCGATTGGTCGCCATCAGTGTTCTAGGCGACAGCGCTATCACCTCTGCCTCTGGGTCTGCACCAAAACCATACCAACACTCAACAATGGGTTCTCTTCTTCTTCTTCGTCTTCTTCTTGAGCAAGAAATAGCAGTGCATAACTTACCTGGAGTCCCAGGCAGGTTCCGCTTCCGCTTGGCTCCCCCAGGAGGCTGCCCGCTGGACACGGTGGTGGTTGTGGTGGCAGGCGTGGCCGGGTTGGACGTCGTCGGCAGCTGCTGCGGCGCGCTGTTGTTGTTGCCATCTGTGCGATTTCCCGATGACACACTTGCTTCCCCAGCTGATGCGATGGTTATGTTGGACAATGTCATCTCCCCACAGCACCAGCACCTCTTCCTCTTCCTCCTCCTCCTCCTCTTGTTCTGCGATCACTAACAAGCTAAGGTCGTGATCCTGAGCTGCTGCTGCCTTTCTTCTTCAATGTCTCCTTTCCTGCCATCCTCCCTCCCTCCCTCACTCCCTCCCCAACAAGAATACTTCTTCTTCTCGTTCTTCTAGCTGCAGCTTGCTGCTGAAGCTCTGGTCAACCCAAAATCATCAGGGGCGGTTCCTACCGCCCCCAACTCCCATACTCGCCAGCTTCCCTAGAGCTACTCCCCGCTGCTCCTCTCCTCCCACGACAGCTGCCGCTGCTGCTGCCGCTCCACCAACGCCGTCGCTCCTCTTCCTCCTCCTCCAGTAGTACCTCTCCTACTCCTCCTAGTGCTGATACTCCTCACCTGCAACAATAAGCCGGTCAGTGCTGCAGTAAGCGACGGTGCGCTCATCGCCACATCCATGTCCAAGCTGCCACTCTCATTTCTCCTCGCCTTCACACCGCTACTATCAGTCAGTCAGGAGTCAGTGCTACAGCAGCAACAGCACTTTCAGTCCTTCCTTCCTTCCTTCCCCTTTCCCTTCCTCCCTCCCTCACCAAAGCACAACCTTCAACCTTTTCCTAGCATTACTACTACAAACTCACCAACCCACAAAGACGTCCCTCAAAACCAAGAAGATGAGCATCATCCCCGGCCTCCTCCTCCTCCCCATTGCAACAACAACACACTACTAGTGCTGCTGCGCTTTGTTTGGGATAAGATAAGCGAGTCTTTGTGGAGCATTACTATTACTACTACTAGTCCTGCTGCTGCTGCTGCTGCTGTCTAGTGGGGCTCTGCCGTTGTATCCACAACCTCTGGTAGTCTAGTCCACAACTCTAGCGAGGAGGAGTTCCAGTGGCAGCAAGGTCTCATGGGTGGGTAGTGTAACAAGGTTGCAAAGGAGAAGAGCGTTTTGTGGGATGGGGGAGGAATTCACTCGGGAAGCAAAGGGATGAAGGAAGGCCGAGTAGCGCCAACCGGGTTGTGGTGGTGATGGTGCTTCTGGTGGACCTAACCCATACCAGACCCAGCTCGCTCCAGCAGTTGCCTACTTGCCTCTCTTTCTCTCTCCATCTGGGGCCCTCCAAAAAGAGCTTTACAGACGAGAGTGGCGAGCAGCAGCAGTATCATGGGCAAGTGGGGTCCATGGCAGCAGCAGAGAAGAGAAGAGAGAGAAGAGAGAGAGAGAGAGAGAGAGAAAAGGAAGAGTACTACTGTGGATCCACTTACTGCGCAGTGCCCGCCCCCCTCTCCTCATTTACTGCGCGCGCTTTCTGGTGGGGTGCCTGCCATAGGGCCCACTTAAAATGGGGGAGGACTTTGGAGTAGGCCAGTGGGGACCGACTCTCGGCGGCCCACTCCCCTATCGCCGCGGGCGCTTCGCTGAATGGGAGGGCAGGGGAGGGTAAGGGGATCGATCCATGGACCTTGTCGCACCCCGAAAGAAATCTGTACCTATCCATTCAACAACGCTTTGTCACCACAAGACAATTTAGCCTAGCTCTGTGATTTGCACTGTTGCAAACCAAAAGCTAGGCTACGCTAAATTGCCAAAAGCAACCCAATAAATAAATAAATAAATAAATAAATAAGCAAACAAAATTCCCACACAAATTTAAAACTGCACAAATCCACCTTCCTTATTTGCTTACTATATTGGGATCAGATCCCATCAGATTTGTATGTTTTTTTGGGGGTTGGGATTAGGGCTATGGTGTAGGGTATATATACATTTATATATATACTACCTACCTATATGCCTTACCAAGTGTTTGGAAATCACTTTGTTGTCCAATCAAAATGACTTGTTTTAGGTTTTGGGAATCTTCATTTTCGTTTTTTGGTGTTAGGATTTGGCTTTTTCTTTTGTTTTATTGTGCCCAAATGGAATCATTGAATGACTTACTTCCTCCCTATATTGTCAAAAAGAAAAAATCCAAGGAGGTAGAGTGAATGAGTGAGTGAGCATGCCTCCCGCCCCCCTCCTCTCTCCTCCCTTCCCCCCACCCCCCACACCAAATTCCAATGGTGAGAGAGAGCTTTTTGGCTTTGTTTACTCTGTCAAAGGGTGGTATCCCCACATGCCCAAGTAACAGAAGTCCATAGTCTAAATAAATATTATTATTTTCTATACAAAACCGATCATGCTGGGGGGGCGGGGCCAGAGCTCTCTCTCTCTCTTGGAGTGCGGGTACAAAATTGCATTGTTATTAGTGTCCATAGTCCATGATTTTAGTGACAATATGAGTCTCCCATATGCGACATTTTTGATCCTCTCCCCCCCCCCCCCCCCCTTCCCCCCCCCCCC
>Ga0209611_10005621_pt1 | contig 20886 bp, 15 predicted proteins | sample S1TSphgellanicum_3_FD_187693 | JGI IMG/M metagenome (GOLD analysis project Ga0209611, IMG submission 187693) | Host-associated microbial communities from peat moss isolated from Minnesota, USA - S1T2_Fc - Sphagnum magellanicum MG (SPAdes) (version 2) | ecosystem: Host-associated > Plants > Peat...
ACTGCCGTTGTCCCTGGGCAGTATGTTGATGATGTGGAACATCTGCATTGGCTCCTTCATCATGTGGGTTGCCAGACATATCATCAACTATGTCAAGTCCAAACCAGTCAACCATGAAGTCATCCATCGCCTGTTCTTGGTTTGCAGGCAGTGGTGCTTCCTAAACTAGTTGAAAGACACCTTCATCATGAGCAGACAAGTCATTTGATGAAGAATGAGTTGATGAAGAGTCTGATTTGTGTGGCATGCCCATTTCCCGATATGTTGCTCTCAACCTTCGTGGCAGCATGTCTTCAGAAGACCGAATATTCTATGCAATATCAAATCCAGAAGATCTTAACTATGTACCAAGCATAGTTGCATATTACATTATAAATAAAAAATGCCAAAATGCATGTATATAGATATGGTATGTTATGTCTTAAACAAAGTACATAGTTCAGAAATGGTGGAATCCTAATTCCACTCATAGTGTGTAAACAACTCATCTCCTGATCTGATGGTCCTAGTAGCTATAACCAAGCAATGTTCTTCATGATAAGTTTGGCCATATGGTGCTAGAGGAGGTCCCTCAACAAGAACCCACTCACAATTAGCCCTACGCTTAGGCTGAGTCCCCACTGTACTGTTGATGAAACCAACAATGTTTCCAGAACGTATGGGGTCTCCATCTATCACCCTCCCATCACTATGCCTCCTACTGCTACCAGCAAAGGTGTCCATCTCAAGAGCAAAGGTCTTCCACTCAGGATGTTGTGTGAGGATCTTGTTCGAATGTCTTTTCTTATAGATAGGCCCACCATAAGGGAACAAAGTAGGACCCTCTCTACGACAACTAGCTGAATCCTCTACAATGATGTCCTCACAAGCATATACTCCATAGCCATGCCTCTCTCCAAGTGTAGAGGTCTTAACAATCCATCGTCTACCCCAAACCACAACCTCCTCATCATAGGGCAAACTATCAAGCAACCCAAGAACTGCAGGGTTCCATGATTGGATAATATTGGCACATTTGCCAGTGAACTCACACATACCCCATCTACCCTCAACAATAGTCCTAGCATGACCCTCACTTGGACGTTGTGCTTTGGATCGCTGTCTAATAGAAGGCACACGTGGCCTTGCCTCATGCTGTGGCTTACTGGCCTCATGAGAGGTACCAATCCCTACAGCAAATGCTTGCAAAAGTGCATTTCCTATGGTAGCTAAAACCCCTTGTGATAGAACATAGGGTGGTGGTTTCATACGGGAACCCTATTACATTCAAAAAACCATAATAAACCATGGAAATGAAAATAGTTTCAAAGAGGATTTCATGAAAAATAACATGTATCAAAGAGGAAAAAATGACAATGGTAAAATGACACTTACCACATGAGATGAAGAAGCTCTTGGGGTAAGACCACGATGACGCCCAAATCGCTGAATGTGTTGAGCACAAACATATGACTTTTGTGAAATCTGACCAACACACTTGGTGCATTGGCAAAGCTGCCAAGGTGGACCACAAGGAGAATGAGACACCTCTGCCTGCGTATGAATTGATGTGCCTTCATTTGAGGAGGATGAGTCACTAGTGGAGACAACGAAGGAGGAAGACATATCATTTGTCACATTAATACGGCACAAGTGTAAGGCAAAAACCAGATTAGACTTTCAAAAATCATGTGATACAACAATATAAACCCTTGACTACTCATAAATTGAGACAACCTAAACCAAAAAGAAATGCATACTTACATCCAATGTGGGCTCAACAATGCCTATAGGACTGGTTGCTCAAATAATGCCAACACCAATTTCGAAGTAGGGGGAAATACTATAAAAACCCTTTGGCATATGCAAAAAAAAACAACAAAATGTTAAAGCCAGAATAAATTAAAAGTTTACGAACCCCTTACGAACCCCCCACCATTGCATCCCTCTTCGCACTTACATATGTTACTTAAACCAAAGCCCTAAACCCTTTAACTTCCTCCTACATTAGCGAAGCCCCCGACTTCGCAACCCTCTAACTTTGCGAAACTAACAGCATTGCACAGCCTTTGCGATAAATAACGTATCGCAAGTTCCGATGTGGGTTACATCGCAAGCCTTGAATTGTCAAAAATCCTTAAGGAACGAATCCCTTGAAGGTGTAGTGAAATCTTTCTGGGGGTCTAAAGTGAAACGACGTCGAAATTTGAATTCATTCTTAGCATTGCTCGAGAATTGTCGAAGGAAAGCTTGGGCAGAGAGGAGGTTGCGAATTGCAATGGCTGGGACTGGTGGAGGGGGTTCTGGGTCTGGAGGAGGTGACAATAATGAAGAAAGGTTGAAGAAGATGGTTGCTGATCACTTGAGAGCTTCAGAGCTCTCTGCAATCGATACTAGGACACTTGAAGGGTTGGCATCCTTGACAGCCATCTTAAGTTAAACATTATAAGTAGGGCTGACTGCTGGGGAAGCACAAAGAGATGAGGAGGCAAGGAAGGCTGCAGAAACCAAGGCAACAGAGAAGAAGAGAAAGAGAGATGAGAGAGCAACAACAGGAGTTCTCTCACCTAGAACTCTCGAGAAGAAAAGGAGGAAGGATGAGAGGGATGCCATCAGAAAGGAAAAGCTCGACCTGAAGAAGAAGGAAGAGGAGAAGAAGAAGTTCCCTCTGATAACATTGGCAGAGGAGGGAATTCCAACCAAGCTAGCATACACTGGGGCCAAGAGCACCATTAGGCACATTGTCTCCACCAACTTTGCACGAGGAGTTGAGTGGGGCACTCTTTCAAAGGCAGAGCATAAGAGAGTGATAAATTAGGTCAAGGGAGCATTTCGAAATGGAGGAGAGCTTGATTCATAGTGGATTGCAGACAAGATCTCCAATTCAATGTCTCAAACAAGATACCATGACAGGATGAAGATTCGTGTTCACCTGAGAGACCTGAATGTGTACAGGAACTTGGAGAGGTCGGTTCAGTTCTTAGAAGACATCTGGAATGCCTTCTACTAGTCTAAGGTGCAGTTGAAAGCAGCAAGTCAGCTGAAGGAGATCACAGAGCAGCTAACCAAGGCCAAGAAGCAAGAGAGTTTGGGAGGTCTGACCGTGACCTAAAGGCACTAGAGCTGAAGCTTGCTGAATGCCAATAAGTGGTGGACGAGGTTGGTGATCCACCATTGAAGTTCCTCAAGGCAACAGAGCAAGTGAAACTGGTTCCAAACACCACCCACAGGCTAGGGCAAGGTGGCATTCCCGGCCTCAAAGCAGCATTTGTAAGTACCCTCCATCTCCTCCATTTCTTTCCTGCAAAGATTCACATGCTTGCGAGTTTTTGTCGAGTCAAATAGGACTGTTTGCGATACCTTTGCGATGCGATACCTTTGCGATGCGAATTGCATCGCAAAGATAGGTATATGGCGTTTTGGCGTTTTAGGTTGCGATAGTAGATACGATGGGATTTGTTTTGCAAACTGCTTCGCAAGTTTCAGTATGCGAAGGTCTGCGCTTTGCAAAAATGGTCAGAAACTTGAATAGATTCTTTATGCGTTTTTTTAACTTGTTATATTATGGGGATAGTACAAGAGGTACAAGAGGAAGATCACAGTTGCAGAAATGAATATGGGCCAGGAGCATGGCAAGGAGCATCTTTTTGAACATGTTGATGCATTATTGGTGAGTGGGTTTGGTTGGGATTCAATTTCTGTTTGTGTTGAGATTGTTTTCATTTGAATCAAGATTTTCATTTATGATGTTGACTAAGCTTTGCATGTTGAAATGCAGGCATCTAAGGGTGAGAGTGAGAACTCCCAGGGCAGCAGTGATGAGGAGGAGAGAGTAGGTAGCACTGCTCCCAATGCTACCACTAACAGTGGACCCAGTTCATTTGCTAGTCGAAATGAAGGTTCTGCAGGGGGCAAAGATAAAGAGGATAGGGAGGACGAGGACGAGGAGGACGAGGAGGAGGGGCAGGGGGACGATGAAGAGAGGGAGGAGGATGAGCAGCCTCCCCCTCCACCAGAGAACACTAGGAAGAAAGATTCAAGGAAGAAATCCAAGAAGGGAAGGAAGTCTAAATAGACAGCTAATGTGTTAGATACCCAAAGGTTGCAAACTCTTTTACATTGTAAATTTTGAAATTTTGATATAGATATTTTTTTTGCGGCCCAAAGTGACTCCAAATGAATATAAACCTTGCTTCCAAAATAAGAATACAGTGCCATGCTCTTGCGATACACAGTGAATCTCAAAACCATTTGCGAGTCATAATTCTTCGCAACACTGCAAAAGCCAAAAGACCAATAATACCATGTCACAGACATCGCTACACTCTTACAAGTAAAATCATTCCAGAACATGTTTGCGAAATCGTAAATTTCGCAAACTTTTAGCGGCATTTTGAGAATCCCAAAAAGTGTGCGTTAGATCTTAAAAGCCTATCGGTTTCCGATATAAGATCTAACGCAAACTTGTTGGGATTTTCAAAATGCCGCTAAAGGTTTGTGATAGATCTTATATTGGAAACCGATAGACTTTTGAGTCGACTCGCTAAGTTGTTGCGGTGATGGGTTTGTTGCAAATAGTTTCCGATGTAATGTTAATCGCAAACAGTATATAGAAACAGTTATAATCGGAAAAGTTTTGCGATTGTATCAAGTTCGGGAGTTGTGAAGGACTTGCGATTGTACGGGTGCAAATGTTATGGTATCGCAAAAGCTTAAGAGTTTGCGAAGAATTATGGTTCGCAAAGGCGAACTTTCAGAAACTTCTTTCTTTGTTGTTTGCGATGATATGTGGATCGCAAAATAGCCCCCTGTTGTTGTAGTGAGATAGGGTAGAAACTTGTACACAAGAGAAGGATAAAGGATTTATCAACTTGCTAGGACATACTGGGTGTATACTATATACTATTGAACTAGGTGAAGAGTAAGCTGTTGGTTCTGTTGAGGTTTCCAAAAATTTCACTTTCGCTGTAAAGATATGATGCACAAGAAGGAATGATGGCAGCAACCCTATTGAGCAAGTTGCAAACATGAGTGTGATCGCCAGTAGAATAGAGTAGCCCATGTAGATGAGAATCGAAACAAAGTCATTCAACATGTCAGGCAGATCATTCAAGAGAAATCTGAGGGAGTATAGAAACACGTAGAATCCCGATGAGCCTGAGGCAAAAACGATCCAATAGTATCAATGGCACTGACATACCAACACATATCAGCAATAAAAGGATGGAAACCCAGATAGACATTGCACAGGTGCTGTTATTTGACCAATACATGACGTTGAGGAGAATATGAAGCGTGAAAACAAAGCCGGGGAAGAAGCAAACCACTCCTAATGAGATGGATATCCAGCCCCTTGCATCGTCTTTGAAGGTGCTCCAAAATCATGTAGCCACATAGCCCCCAACGATGCTGAAAAATGAGTAGATGAAGATCATGCATGTGAGTGCTGATATGCCTGGAGGAACTGATGAGGTCAGAAAGATTACATCGAAAAATGAGCCTATCACCAAGGCTTTGCATGTGATCTGTAGCCCATTGCCCACCACAATGCAAACAATCTCCGGAAACCTTGGTGCCTGGAATACATCCATCATCACCAGCTTACCCGCGGAAGGCTCCACATCATTGCGCCTTTGGCCTTGAAGCCTTTCGTAAGGTTGTTACACATCCATATCATACCAATGGATCAAAACCCTGAACCGGAGATGGTTGTAAGCATACAAATTAGTATTCTCATCACTAGAAGCATCGTGTTTGTCGAAGATGAATCCAATCGGTGATCCGGTCCCTCTAGAAATCGGCTATAGTTTTTACAGAAAATTCTCAATAGAACAGCTCATAGCCCATTTTGGCCCCTCTTACTTCATCAGTGCATAACTTTCTCATTTTCAGTTGTTCCATAGGAAGATGTAGAAAAAAAAAGGTGATCATCCCTAGGAATATTTGGCCAAATTTCTGTAAGCAATTTATGAAGTGCTTTAATCATCCTTCTATATTTTTGGCTACACACTGAAAACCAAATATAGAAATCTAGCATCTTCACTAATTTTTCCCTCACTTTTGGTGAGTGAAAACTTTCAAAATCACTTTTTTTTTGAATTTTTAGTTTTGCTTTTGGGCGAAATTTTGCAAATAAAAAAAGAGGTTGGCACTGTGTATAGAAGCTTGAGGAGAAAAATTGTAGTATACATTTCATTACAGCACCTTTTCAGGTTTGGCACCTGAAGGTGCTGAATAATTATTTTATTTTTCAAAATCCACTTTGGCAGTAAAAAAATAATTTATAGCATTTCAATAATAAATATAGGCAACTTCTTTTGTAGGTTCTCTCAACTCTGAACCTCTGATATTTTTTTACAAAAATATTATTGCCTTTTCTTGCAAAAATGGGGAGAGATAATGTTCCAACAAATTATAGGATAGAGAAAACAATTATTGGATCTGGTTTGCAATGGTGGACTAGCTTGAACCAACAAGCTCTTGGATTTCCACCAATTTTGTATTTTTCCTTCCCTTGTAATTTCCTTATTTTCACATTTCAGAAAAATAACTTCTGGAAATTTTGACATTTTTCCAAAATAATTTAATTGCCACCTAACCTGAAAACCATCCAGATTTCAATTATTTTCAATATATTTTAAATCCAGCATATATTCAAAACTGTAACTGTTCTCAAATTTCTCGGAGGAGAGGAATTTGTGATTGAAGCCCAGTTGCAAATTTCAAATGATGCCGAACAATGAAACACTTACCTGGCAACGTGAGACTCATGCTCCAATCTTTGCTGCAGACTCTGAATCTAACCATAGAGCTCAACACAGCAGCCTTCTAAGTGATGTTTTCTATTTGTGTTTCTACCGAAACAAAACCTAGACCTCCCAAGGATTATTGCATTTTTCTCCATCTGGCTTGCAACTCTGTCCTTATGCAATTCTCTATTCAGTAAATGGCCAATATAGTATGGGTGGTGCTGTTCCCTCCATGCAGACTGCAGTTTCAAACAAGATTAAGTTTTCTGGTTGAGGTATCCATCCACCAGTGGTCAGTTAGCTGCAAATTCTCTCTCCAATTTGTTGGTCAAAAGATGTCTTCCATTCTGAGAAAAGTCTTTTCACTATGAATCTAACTTGGACACTATATCACCAATTCCAACAAGTTCCTCAAAATCTGCTATTCAATGTTTGGTAAATGACAAGATACATCTAAAGTTGTGTCTAGCACTGGAAAACAGATGTCAGTGGAAGTATTAACAATGAACCTAAACCAACCAAAAGATTCAAGTCTAGAGAACATCCAATGGAACATCAACAGGCTATGTGGGTCTTCTGAAGAGGTGTGCTGATTGTAATCAGCACAAAAAAGATCACCTACTGAAACATGTCACTAGAAATATCTACGACAACAACAATTTAGAGGTAATATGATGATAAGTGCAATCATAACCTTACACAAGTCACACAAAGTATCAGCAGTGACAAGCTGCCATTACTACCCACTAACTTTATCAGCTTCTGATGGTGGGTGTAGATAAGTACATAATAATCTGCCCAAAACTTCAGGTGAAACATTATACAAAATCTGGATCCTGAGTTTCTGTCACATTTCCAGAAGCACTGGGAAGACTCAGTCATGATGTTGGCTTGCACTCAAGAGACATTCCCACATTGCAGAAAATGATCAGTCTCATGATTCATCTCCTTGCTGAAGGAGTGCTTACTCTGTGTTGAAAGGGCTGCTTGAAAGGATATCATGCATGATTGGCTCCTTCCACCATACTACTCCATGTCTGCCAAGGTGTCAATATCTCTCAAAGTTTTCATTTCTCAAAATTGACTCCTCTTGAAATTGGTAGATACACGAAATAGTATATAAATTGCAATTTCAGTTAAGACCAATTTTGAGATATATAAATTTCAAATCTCAGTTAGGATGCAATACTCCACCAATTTGAAGTTCTCCAGTTTATGGTTCTCATATTTGTTGGACATTGAAATGATAGCTTTGAGTTTGATCATCAAAGCCATAACCAAGAGAATTGTCTGACAAACATGACAACAGCAAACACAAGCGGTTTGCCCATCATTCAGAGTATAACTGGCCCTTACCCTTGCAAGTCAAAAGAAAGGAAACATAGAACAAGTACTGCCACAACTTCCATGTTGTATTTTCTCATGTGAATCCAGAGCTTGACATGGCCAAAAAAACAAAACCTAACTATAGGATGGATGGAGGCATAAGGAGAAAAGAGAAGATCGTCTGAAAGGCAATGAAAATGCAACCCGGATCAAGTGGGCTGAAAATAAGTTAGTCAACAGGAATTGCCTGACTATAGGGATATGGCAAAGGCAAAGGCTGAGCAGCTAAAAGGTTAAGTTTCAAGCAAAAACAAGAAAAATCCCAAGTTATTCAAAGGGTGAAGACCAAATTGTAAAAGCAAGTATGCATGCAGCTGAGGTCCGCAACTGTTGATGTCAGGTGGAGTTTTTCAACAACTCTACCTGACATCATATTACACCAACAGTTGAGACCATTCTCTACATGATAAGTAGAGAAAGTTCCATTGATGTAACTGTAATATAGCATTCTTGCAACATGGTGGGAATTTGAACAAACTTAAAACAGATGGGACTGGGCCAGTTACAACTTGTTCAACATAAGAATGGTGCATAATTTGTGGAGAAGTCAAGCATCACCTTGCTCAAGTCATCTCTGTGTCAAAGAGACCTCACTCAGGTCCCAAGACCTTCATCTTTATATCAAAGACCTTCCCCTTGGAAATGTCTGCTCCAGAGTTGGAAGTGAGTATGATGTTTGCTCCAGAGTTTCCACCATAATGCCAAACCATGTCATCTTGTACCCATTTTGATCTGCTTGTGTGAGACCATTCTTGCTTGAGTACCTGATGGCAGAACGATTGAGGCTTTTGTGGCAAAGGCCTAAGAGTAATAATCAGGACTCCTTGCTCACAAATATCCCCTGATTTTGGAATTCCTTGATTTTGGCTCACAAGTAAGTGATGGCTTTATTCGCCTTCTGACCAATTGTCATAACTTGACAACTGTGTCAAATGCAGGCTTCTTTATATCTGATTTTGGGGTGTGAAGGAAGAGACTAAAGATTCACATCCCAATGCTTCACTTTTAACAGGTCAGATAGAAGAAGGCCGCCCTTTGACATAATTGTCAATAAACAGGCTATCACATTTGGCCCTTGCCCCATGGCCATCTCAGTGAAAACTTGCTGGAGTAGCTCAGGCTTGAAGAGGAGCATCCAGCTTAAAGAGTATGGTTAGAGTGCATGAGACCCCACCTACTGCCCTCCATGTAGGCCTCTCCTCTCTGCCTTCAGCTTACTAGATGCTTGCTTTTACAGAGACAAGTTGAAGTGACATGAAGCTTACACGCACACTAAACCCCAATTGTGAGTTCCTTGTGTAGTCTTCTCTTCCTTCTCCAACAGAACATGTACCAAATTGAGCAGGAAATTGATCGACAAGGAGAGAAGAGCACTAACGCTTCTCGATATTAGGGTATTGACGATATGACTTGCAACAGCTTCACTCTCTTAAAGGTCCATGCACTGCTTCCTCTTTCTTTGTGATCCCCAACAAATGCGCCAGCACAGAAGTTTGATGATATTTAAATCCTCTATTACAACATCACAAAATGATGGATACATGGAAGACGTGAAATTTCAGCTACACATGGCATAACCGGTGGCATTCTCCGTTGGCGATTGATCAAGAGCGTTTAGAGGGGATCGAATAGATTTGGTTTGATCTGGTTTGATCGGCTTTGTGCGAATGACGCCCTATGAACAAACATTTCCCAACGATGTCCAGGACCTAATAAAGCTTGCTATTTCGTGAACTAGTGCCCTAGGTTAAGCCAGTTGATGAAACAGAGACAACGAGATGGCGATGATCTCTGGTGGGGCGACAAGATCGACCATAAGGACTTTGGTAACTGCCGCCGTCAAATTTCCGAAGTCGGAGGTGGGTATTATTCGCAACGATTAAATCTGTTGAGTCTTCCGCTTAGATTATGAATAAGGTCTAGGTACTTTAAGTGATCCGCAAAGTCCTGTTTCGTTCTTGGACATATGATTCAGAAAGAAAAATTGCTGAGATCGATGTGTTTAGTGTAATGCATCTCAATCTCTGCACCTTAATGACTGTTGACGCAGACGAAGGTGAGAAACTTCCTCGGAATCATCACCTCCGCTGTCACGAGACACGAGAAGGACTCGCTTGTGGCCGTTTTTGGTCGACACAAATTACATGAAGGACAGAAGATGATCTGCTGCAGAAGTCTGGGAACATCAGCAGCCATGACAGCGGAAGAGGAGATGAGTCGCCAATACTTCGCACTTGTGTATGGTGCGTCATATGCTGCCCCATTCTCTGCAACAATCCAAACTCTTTTGCTCCTTTTGGCAACATGAAAAAGAATCAGATAAACATGGAAAAGCAAGCAGCTCATTACACAATGGGTCTGCACCGTATGGCAAGTTCAAAGGAAAAATCCTAGGGTTCTCATTTAGGATGACTAAACCCAGTAAAGCCCACTGCCAGGGGCTTTGCCCTAATTGTAATGTAACCCTAATCTTAATTTAGCTGTAACGTAACCCTAAATTACTCCACTGACAAACCCTAATTTTCCCTACTTTTGTTGTTACCACTAACCCTAACCACCCCTAATTTAGTCATCATCAACAAACCCTAATCATCCCTAATTTACTCAACATCAACAACTAACCATAATCACCTTTAATCTTGTTGTCTTCAACTAATGCATGAAGATTTGCTCTGATTTTTTTAGTGTAATTGGAGCATATGTTAACCTGCATATTTTTTCCTCTGCCATTTTCCAAAACAGCCCCTATTTGTTTCCTTTTTCCCATGATACCCAGCAGATACAACAGGAAAAGAAGAGGAAAAAAAAGTAGCAGGTATTTAAGCTTGGTTCCCTACACTAATCATCCCCCTCATCGCTATGTTCATCTAGTTCTAAGTTCTAACCCCAAAGCTCGTGAACTAATGAAACTGAATATATATTGAAACTTTTCATTAGTACACAATATTAGATGACTGTAAACACCAAAACATGGATCCAAAATAAGGATGAGAAGCCAGGTGAGGAGCATCAAATTTTCACCACCTTCCTCACCTCACTTTCAACACCTCACAAAAAAAAGTTTGAATCAATTCATCTTTGTTCTAACCTTTAGAAATTGATGCCTCTTTGATTCTTTGGTTGCTGAGTTTTTCATTACCAAATCTCCTCTGCAATCACTCCAGTCTAGAAAATTGAGCTTTAGAGACTTGATACTGATGATGACAATCTAATCTGGTGCATGTCTAGATGGGTTATGTTTCTCATGAAACTGACCACAAATTTATCGCTCTCTCTCTCTCTCTCTCTCTCTATCTTCTGCTGTGTGATTTCACCATTGCAAGATCATGAAGTTGATGATTCATCACCTTCATGAGTCCAAACATTAAACAAATTCCTTAATCCACTTCCTTTTCTCCCATAATTTTTCATTAGTCAGGCAACAATTGGATCATTGTTCTTTCTCATAGACTCTATTCTACCAATATGAGATGCCATCACTTGATGATGAATAGCTTCAAAGCTGATGCAACAATCTACATACCTCCATACCCATGATTTCTATAACCATAGCTATAGTACTTTATTTTGTGTACTGTGTTTCATCCTTTGGTGACTTGGAACAGATTACGTACCTGATATACTTGAGAGGCGAGGTCAGTACAGAGCTGAGCATTTGGCACTTGCAAATCAGCTGGTCGATGAGGGAAAGGTGCTGCTGGGAGGTGCATGGGGCTCTCCAGTAGATGGGGCACTGCTAATCTTCTATGTCCACAATATCAAAGGTACTTTCTTTCAAGTTCATATATACAACAACCCAATCTTGCAATGGATCTGTTCAGTGGGCTGTTTCATCACACCTGGTTTCTCAAATACAATGAGAAACTGCTTGCACCCAAGCTGCATCCTAATACACTGGTAGATAAGATCCCTTCTGAACTCTTGCAGTAAGCACCCTTTGTCTGGTGCTGCAACCTTGTAGAGTTTAAATCCAAGAAGATGAACTAACTATCCAGCAGAAAAGTAGCTTTTGGTAATGCCAGCTCTAGCTCTAGCTCCAAGCCCATTTTCCCCTGATGGTTTTGAGTGTCACTTACCTAGCTAGAACAGCACAAGCTCTCCTCCAGGGTTCATGAATTTTATCCATCTGAGGCTAGTAATGACTTTCAGAATTGGAAAAAGTGGAGAGACTAGAGATATAAGGTTGTCAAATAGCTGATTTCTTACTGTTTGTAAAGAGAGGAGGATGAAGACATAGTGGAGCGTTTGTTTCCTAAGCTAGAAACCTCTTCTTACATGTGACAAATTTGCAACTGAAAAGACCAATACCAAGAAAGGAAGAAGAAATGCCATCTGCAGAAATTTGACACTGGAACAGTATAGATTCATGGCCGCCAGCATAGTCATCCCTCCCCTGTTTGAAGAAGTCTTCTTGACACTTGCTCAGACATCGTCAGCCATCTCATCATGTTTGCAATGCTCTGCAGAGGTGCAGACATTCATCGACAAAGACCCTTATGTGCAAAATGGTCTTGTCACCAAGGTGGATATTCGGCCCTACACAGTTGCAGTCAGGTCAGGTCTGCAGCAAGGACCCTGACAGCAAGAATAAGTGAGACAGACAGACAGAGAGTCAAAAGAAGATGGTATGTCACAAGTTTAGCAGAAGCTACAGAAGTAAGTGGAACGGTTTCAAGGGTCCTATCTAACCCCTGCTGCCTTCTCTAAATTGAAAGTTGAAATCCAGTTCTCAGCAGATGGAAAAACATGTGCTCACAAAATGCATTTTCTGTATTTCCAAATGCATGTTTTGTATAGGCAAGATGCACCAAGAAAGTGGGTGTTTACCATACAAAAGGGGCACTCTCCTGACAAATGCAGATTCTAGCTGATTGCATATCAGATCTGATAAGGGTTTCACACAGACAAGCCTAGCAGTAGTGCAGCTCAACCACACGGGTGTCAGGTGCAACAGGATGATGATGGCTGTGAAGTGTTATAAAGTCCAAAAGGATCCTGATGAGTGATGGACAGAGAGAAGTTTCAATGGACAAAGACCATGAAATCCCCACCATTAAACCGTGCAACACAAACGTACCGAAAAAGCGAAACGAAAGTTCCGCGAGGAAAACAGGAAGAGAGCGCGGGCGAGAGAGAGAGAAGATTCATCCATTATCTCACATCCATGTGCACGGTTTTTGCATCCACGCTGACGGCACCTAGGTTTCGTACCTCGTTCTTTCATCCTGAGTCGGCCTTTTTGCATCTATGTACACCAGTTCTCATCCATTCGGTCGCGTGTCTCTTTCTCTCCTCTTGGGTTCTCTGTTTGCGTGCAGAGAGCTCTGTTTGCCTTTTGGTGGGAAGGGAAGAAGAAAAAAACGCATGGCTGTGGCGTTGCGCGTTTCGACTCTCAGCTCTGTTTGCACACGCCGCCTTGTCAAATCTTTTGTGTCTTTTATCCGATCCCAACTGCCGCTTGCACTAGCTTCCTGACGTGATTTTTCTCTTGTCTTGAGGCTCCCGGAAGCCGGAGATGAAGCTCTGATTGTGAAAGTATGTTTCCTGTTTGGTAGTCTCATGGTGGTGTAGTGCTGTTCTTCTTCTTTTGTTCTCACCTCCCCCTCTTGAATGTCTTTTGTTTATTTTATTCCCCTATTTCTTGAAGGTTTTGTGATGCGTGGATTGTGATTCGGAAACATGGTAGGAGGGATCGTGTTGTCGGTGGCTAGTGGAGTATCCGAGGTTTCGTGGTCACCGATGTTGGATGTCCTCCGTAGAGCTGTTTTGGTTGGGCTGTTCGTAGTCTCGAGACGCAGGATACTAGTCGCGTCGGATCTCCTTCCCGGTTGTTATCAGCTGTCGTTGTAAGCGGAACTGACGACGGTGGCGGAAAAGGTTTTCTTCCTGGTCTTCGGTCGCAGGTCTCTCCTTCCCTGTGGGCAGTCGGAACTACAGAGACGCCGGACGGCGAAGTTGGAAGCGGAAAGCCCTCATGCGAGAAGCGGAACTGTGTGAGTGCCATGTCTCCTTCCTATGTCCATGATGAAGCTCTGCTTTAGGTGTTATTCGAGTACTAGCCCAGGCGCAATGACACGGAGAGCTCCATGTACACATGCACTCTGTTGTTAGAAGTTCTCCGAAACTGCGTCTCCCCCAACCTAAGTGCGCACTTGAATTCCTGAAGAGACTCGGTAGTACCGCGGGAGCGTTTCTTGGAGACGTCCTGGCGTACTGATTAGCGAGCTCGATGTTCAGGGTCACAGGTATGCGCACCTCTAGGTCTGAGGCACCTAAAGCTTTAGGTCTTACCAGCAGCACTCTAGGTTTTAATAACGACGTCCTGAAGGTATAGTTTTGCAGCTCTGTAGAACTATTAAGCTCACGAGGGAGAGTCTCTTATTGATTGCTTGGCTCAAGATCATGCTTCCACAAAGGAGTGGGTCCAGACCTCAGACGAACCTCAGTCACCTGACACTTGCTGATGTTCACCTATTCTCAGTGTCTCCTGCCTGTTGACCTTCCCCAAGTCAGGATTATGCTCAGGACTTGGTTACCATAACATTTAGGAGGTCTGACAAAAATCCTTCTACTTGATTATTCTCTTCTGTTTGCTGCCTTTCTGACAAGGATTATTGGATGGAGAGAAATTGCAGTTCCATTTTGGGAGAATGAATGACAGTCGAAACACAAAAGAAAGGTCAGATCAGAAACGATTACTAGGAGATGTTAGAAGGCTCACAATGGCAGCCACACCACCTGCAACTGAGCAACCTCCCAGACGGCCTTCCCGGGCATGCTCTACTCGATTACCTCCTCGACCGGCTCCTCCTCCAGCTCCTCCCACCCCTAAAGCATTCACTAGGAGCCCTGTGGTTGATAAGCAAATTCGGACAAGCGCGAGAGCAACCTCATTAGTGATTTGCCCTTCTTCACCTTCTCCAGCTTGGAAAGAGCAATGCCAGCTTCGCAGCATGTGGGAACTTTCTGCCATCCTCAATTTCTTTGCAGTTTTCCGGCCAGTTCTAAAGCTGGATCCAGATCTTTCAAGTGAAGACATTGAGTCTGCCTTGCTATCTCCAAACAACAAGTTGGATAGAATTCATGTAACATTGTTGAAGGCAATCCCCCCAGCTAGTAGAATTGCTCTTTCTACTGATACCTGGCCAACAGTTCTTTGTAAGAAGCTCAAGGATTGGTGGCCCAAAGTGGCTGAGGGGCCATGCCCATTACTGCCTTCACAAGGTGGTGAAATGGCAGCTTACAAGGAGCTTGATGTAGTATTGAGAGTGCAACTCTTAAGAGCACTTTGTGAGATGCGAGTTGATCAAGATGACCTCCGGCTTTATATAGATGAGTCACTGAAGCTTGGGCATCCAATGTCTGTCTTCCGGAAGGAAAAAATTGGCTGTGGGGCAGAGGGCACCATATATTGGTATGAACATGATGCATTTACTGGACACAGGTTATATAGAGAGGTCCAGGTGGCAGGAAAAAGCAAGGGGAAGGGATCAGGAAAAGGACGCAATGTGCCTCCTCCTCTTGTGAGCATGTGGGAGACTGTAGCAACCAGTTTTGAGGAGTTTCAAGAAGTTGCACGACGGCTGACTTCAAGTCGGAACAGAATGGAGATGGCAATGGGGAAAAGAATTATGCAGAATATTCTTCCTGAGCTTGAAGAGATCCAAAAGAAGAAGGATCGAACAATCAAGAAACAACAACGGCAAGCAATTCTACTGGACAATTCAATTCATGGAAATGGTTTGGCAGCAGGTCGCTCACGTCGTGAACGCAAACCAGTTACTTATACATTTGATGAGTATGATCGCTCCATCAGTGAAGCCATCAAATCTACAAAGAAGAAATCTCCTGAGTCACTACTGTTGCGATGGGATTTGAGATCTGTGAACAACAAGGTGAATGGTGTGTCTGAGTTCAGTGAGCTAGGAAATGCTAATGGCCAGAGCAATGGCGAGCATGGCAGGGAGCGCATTCACAATGGAGGACTGCCCAGGAGGCAGCTGCGAAGTTCACAGCCTGCTGTAGAGCTTGCAAATGCGAGTCCTGTGTTTGATGAGGCAGGCATCATCTTCAGTGATGATGATATAGAAGGGGAGGCTGTTTATGATGATGAGTACATAGCAGCCAAGCTGCGTAGAGAGAGCCTTTCATCAGAGAGGGTTGAAGACTACAGAGGGGATGAGCAGGATTATGCTGATCATGAAGGTGAGGAGGAAAGAAAGGTTGAAGAGAGTGGTGAGGAGGATGGTACTCATCAGCAAAGCTACAGTGATGAAGGACGAAGGAAGAAGCGAAAACGGAATGGCCCAAGGGTTATTTTTGTCAACAATCTCCAATTCAAAGAGGCACATCACAGGAAGAGACCTGTTCACAGCATGACAGGAAATCTTGATGATGAGAGCGAGTATGAGAATAAGCTTCAGAGTGATGGCAAAGTACAAATTCAACAGATTAGGGTTGCAGGTGATGCCAAGGCTACTGAAGGAATCGCAAGGCCAAGGGAAGAGGGTGTGGTGAGTGATAATGACACAAGCAGTGATAGGTCTTTGGAAAGGGTGAGCAGAAGAGAGGGCCCTTCCCCCAATGGTGAAAAACTCAGTTTGCAAACACAAGAGGAACCTGAAGGGGACTATTATGGTGACCAGTCTGACCCGTCAGAGGGAGGTTCTGTGGACTTTGATGTAGAGGGAAATCTTGGCCAAGAGGTGGGAAGTAGTAAAAAGCAGCGCCAGATGCTTGATCTGAATGAAGTAGCTTCTGGAGCCCAAGGAAATAACCATTCATCCAGTGAGAATGATGACTATAGTGACTATTCTGGTGAAGGAAGGACAACATTTGCAAATGGTGATCAGGCAGGGCCAGAAGCTGGGTCGAACTCGAATAGGGGAAGCTCGTGATGGTCACTCAGTGCATTGTGACATCCACAAATACAAGGAAAGTGTACGTAATGGTATGAATGACATTTCTGCAAAAGTATGTGAAGGCAGTAGGGTAGTTTTAGAAAGCTTTCATATAGGAATCTGCACTTAGATTTCCCAATCATTCAAGTAATGCTGGAGGGGGAAAGCTGCGCATGCAGTTGAAGGACAAGCTACAAACATGAAGCTTGATAAGGTTCTTTACATTTCCTACAGAACATGCCATGCATTACTTTTTATCAGGTATGTCCCTGATTTTACGTCCCTGATTTTGGTGCACCAGTTCCCTGTTTCCACCAGGACCTGACCAAGATGCTCCCCACTCACTGAAGAAGTGGGCAATGTGAAATTACAGCATTGAAGTAAAATGGCAGGCCTGCCAGAAAGAAGATCATGGAGACGTAAATAGACTTTTTTGTTTCCATCTTGGGCTGCTTTTCATGCCTGTCCCAATTGTTGGCTGTAGCAATATTTGCAGTGTGCCTCCACATTGGCCTCCATTCACTGCCAGGAGCTGATAAAGTAAGTGGGACATTATCATGGTCACTCTGTCACTACCATACATGTTACTGGTGAAGGACATGTGACATGTGTTAGACTGTTGTTCACACTGCTCCTCAATTTTTTGTGTTTTTTAGTGTTGACGCCTCCTCTGTTTCCTGTTTGCTGATATATTGTTGGATCTGAAATCTCCCCTATCCCATCATTGGTATCCCTCTCAATTCTATTCAGGTTGGCATAAATTATTAGTTCTTAATACATAAAAGCAGATATCTGCAGTGGGTCCTGTTGTTAATGTGAGAGAGAGATCCTGAAATTCTGTGCATATTGATTATCGACACAATAATGCCAGAGTAAATGATTGTAAATGGGAGAGAATGATTGTGGAGTTGCATACATTGATGATCCATACAAATTTATGCCTGAGTAAAATAGTGGCAGTTACAATCTTTCTTTGTCTATATTCTAATTCTGCTTGTTTGTACAGGGACAGGCAAAGATGAAATGAAGATTATTCTCACAAGCTTGTGACAGCTTGAATTAGGATACCCTTACAATTTTGGATTACCTATGCCTCTTGAGAGGTAGCACTTCATAATGAAGGTTGTTGTCTTATGTTTTGTAACACTTTCATGTTTTATAACCACTCATTATTGTCATGTTTGTTTCAGTTTATGCAGAACTGTCACAATGGTTACCTTCAAAGTGGTTTATGGAGGTTTCTCTGTAATCTCATTGATAGATATTTGGTTCTGACCCTTCTGATTTTCTTACCTAGTGTCCACTACAGGACACTGCTGTGAACTGAAATTTTCTGAGCCTTTTCTCAGGGCAGGGTGGCACTCGAACATGAGGAATCAATAATGTTTTCACCATTATGTACTTTAGCTGTTTCATCCTTGCTGCAGGATTCCTCAAGTCTCTCTTGAGCCTGACTACACAGGAGTGAAGGTTTTAGGCTGATCCATACCTGGCGCAGGATTCCCTTAGTCTCTATTGAGCCTTAAGTATATGGAACAAAAATGAAGGCATGAGTTGTTTCATCTGATGTGGAAATTATTTTAGTTCCTGCACCCTGAGTGTCTGCTTCCCTGAGTACTTGCTTCATTTTGCTAACCTAGAGATATAACCCAGTGTTGTAAAAATGCTGTTTTAAGTGGGTTTGGCAATTTTATGTTGGAAAGGAACATTGTCACCTGGGAGTTAGATTTGCTTAAGATTGTTAGTATGTGTCTCTCCATTGGCCCACCGGTGCTTAACTGGTTTTGTTCACTTGTTCAATGACATGATTTCATGGCTGTTAGTCCTACAAGCTGTAAGGTGGTTTCCATTTTATCTGATAGACAGCAAGTCAGAGATTTCTAGTTTAATTTGTATCCCCTTTATCAGCAATATGTGCCATGTGACTGTGCAGGTTTGAAGAACAGAGCTAAGGAAGCTGGAACCTCTTTTGTACCAAGTGGAGATACACTACAGAGGATTGGTGTCTTGAGAGCTAAACAGAGGTAACACTGCCAGCTAACACCAAGCAATATTTACTATATGCACAAAGCAGTAAATGTTGCTGTGGGCATGAAACATCATTATGCAGCATTCCAGCTTCAGAGGATTAGATGCTTCATCTAATCCTTATGAAGCATAGGTGTAAGCTTGACTCCCTGTTGTAGTTGATGGTATTGACTTGCCGTAGAATAATGATATGATCTGGCTATTCATGCCCTGAAAATATGCATTTCTCATTTGTGAATGTTGTACATGACTCAGACTTGTAGACTAAAATTGCATGAAACTGGTGCATTTGTGATTTCGCTCTTTGACAAGATTGCAAAATTTGTGTTGTAAAATGACAAGTAGTAATTTCATTTATGCAAAGAAAAGATTGCAGAAGATGATTCTTTATCATTTGTGACCGGCCAATTCAAAGCAGTCAAAAAATTTTACTGGCAAATAAGACAATTTTAGTGTAGAAAAAACTCTTGCAAAGAGGAGCCCAATCTCCTCATATTGCAAGAAATTAGAAACGCAATTTAATTTGATTCAATGCTGTTATGAGGTAATTTTTTTGAAAAATTATGATCTTAAGCCAGACCACTACAGAATTGAACAGATTCATAGATTTTACTCACATGAATCCTTGTACACCTCAGAACTTGGAACTTAAGGATTTTATTTCTATGTGAATCCTTGTGCTATGTGTGTTTATAGAGCTTGGACATTTATACATTCTTTATTTTTCATAAGTTGTACTGTGTACTCATCTGTTCCATGAAATACCTCATCCACTTTATACCTCATGAGCACATGTAATTTTACAGATGAGCTTTCTTAATTTTAGGACATAAACTTGGTATTGCTTGCCTCATTCCTATTTGCCCAAAAAAGTGAAGTTTCAAGTATTTAGAACCTAATTAAGATTTTAAGAATCCATTGTATTCATGATTGATTCCTAACTGGTTCCTTGTATTCATGCACACCATGGTGTTGTAATCATGAGACTTGATCAAACAAAAGCCATGGCTCCAAAAATAAAATTGTTTTAAATGTAAAATAACTAGATCAGTGACAAAAAAAAATTATTACATGAAGATTAATATAAATTCTCATTCGAAAAAAAATTAAACATTTTTCTCCTTTTGATTCTTTTATCTTTATTCATATTTTAGTAGATCTGCAATTTCCTTGAACTTCAAGTTCAGCTTTTTAAAACTTCTCACCTTTTTTGAATTTTAACCATTTGTTATTCCTATTTCACACAACAAGAAACTCAAACAAAGGACAACAACATTCCAAAAAAAAACCTTTTTTAAAAACAAAATCCCCCTTATTAGAGCAATATTTAGAGATCACTAAAATCAACATTGTAGTAAAGAAGTGTATTTACATAAATACACATAAGGCTCCAATGCACTTTTAAATAATATCATTTTTCATGCTATTGGGGAGGTGGTTCATTGAGGGGTTGGATGTTCCTTGACAGGGGAGGCAACCTTTTTTTTTTTTTTTCCCTTTTTGAAATAAAATTAATTTTGTTCCGTTTTTATTTGCCGTAGTTTTCAATAATATACTAATTATTTATTATATTTTTATGCCTTTTTTATCATATGAGGAAATATAATCACTTCATTTTATTTATTTGTATGAATGATATAGACGGTTATAGTTTATAAGAATGTTGATACAAAAACCTTTATTATAATCAATTCAGTATCCAAGTGACAAAGAAAATCATGAAAATAGTTGAGTTCATACATCAATTGTCGATTAGCATCATGACCTTAATTACTAACTAGTGTGAACCTGGTGCATAATGCACCCGTCGAGTAATAATTGTCACAGAAAACAAAACCCATCAA
>Ga0209611_10005622_pt1 | contig 20884 bp, 20 predicted proteins | sample S1TSphgellanicum_3_FD_187693 | JGI IMG/M metagenome (GOLD analysis project Ga0209611, IMG submission 187693) | Host-associated microbial communities from peat moss isolated from Minnesota, USA - S1T2_Fc - Sphagnum magellanicum MG (SPAdes) (version 2) | ecosystem: Host-associated > Plants > Peat...
AATAAAAAAAAAAAAAAAATTTTTTATATTTTAAAAAAAAAAAAAAAAAAAAAAAATATAACTATGTTACGAGCCCCGTATAGATATAAAATAGCAAGATATCAAATTGCTGTTGTAAATTATAAGTTAAGAGTAAAAATAAAAATTGGAACAGATAGTTTGATGTTTGGTGAATTTAATAATATTTTGCAATTTATCAATTTAAATAAATTGTATTATTCTTGATTTGAAACAAATATAATTTTGCAGCATAAGGTTAGATTACTGTTTGTAAGCCAATACACTAACAACTTTATAATAAAGAATTATTTATAAAATTAATGCCAATTGTTAATAAATACACAAAAACAACAAAACTTTTTATTATCAAATTAACTGAAGTTAAATTAAAAATACCAAATAACTTTCACATCAAAACTACACTAAATCCAATCAGATCTTACTTATCTTTAATTTGCGTTTACTTATTTATGTTTATTAATTTTAAAATTAAATTCAAACTTAAAAATTGTGTAAAAGCAGTAAATAGATCATTTTTCTATACTTTTAACTCTTTCTCAACTTAAATTTTATTAATGGAAGATGTACGATTAAACTTTTTTTTTAGTGAGGTAAAAAAGATCAAAAAACAGAATGAGCTTAATATAAAGGAAACATCTTTAAAAAAAAATAAAAAAAAACCAGTCTGATTTAATTTTATATCAAATCAAATAAATAAAATAGAATTGTTTTATTTTTATTCACCGACTAGTTTTAATATTTTATTATTATTTTAATTTTATATTGTCATATATTACAATTGCTGAATTCTATTTATTTTGCCCTCTAATTATTATAAATTGTTTATTTATTTATTTGTTTTTTAAAACTAATTTTTATAACGTAAGGGTTAAAAGTAAATCTTCTGATAAGTTAGTAAAGAAAAAAATCAGTAAAAAAATTATTTATTCTTTTTTAATAAATACATTACGATGATTTTGTTTCCTGTTACCAGCCACACTATACATTATACATGAAAAACAAACTTTGTTTTTTTTTGGACTTTTTAATTTAAATAATTTTAATATACGTATCACTATACTTTTTGGTTTTTTTTTTTGCGTTTTATTAAATACTTATTGTTTCATTACAATAAAAAATCAACCAAAGTCGTATGACCATTTTTTCTCTACCCTATTGCTATCGGTTTTTACCCCATATGTGTACTGAACATCCTCAATATTATCTTTATTTTTTATAATAGAAGTTACATCAGTAATTTTTTTTTATAATTTTATTTCGTCTAAGGTTTGAAATAGGTCAGATAAGGTGAAATTGAAAAAACCAAAAACCTATGCTAACGTTATTTTTTTTCAGTACTGAGTTAACTTTTTTGGTTCTGTATTAATGGTATTTTCTATTGTTAATATTTATTCAGCATATGGTTGTTTGGATTTTATTTTTATTAATTATTTATCTCACACCAACTATAGCTTAAACACTAAAAATTCAAACTTAGATATATTCTTTTTTTTCTTTTTCTTGGGTTTGCTTATAAAAATAGGTTTGATACCATTCCATCTATTTAAACAGGAAATTTATAAAGGTTTAAATTTCATTGCTATACTATTTTATACGGTGTATTATTTTATAACTTTTTTTTTAATTTTTATTTTTATTTTATTATACTCTTTAAGTAATGTTTTTTTACATATACAAATATATATATCAATTCTAAGTTTTTTTGGTGCTTTGTACATAATAAGTTTTCTGTTCAACATCGACTCAACCAAAGCTTTTTTTGCTTATAGTACTGTAGTAAATTTGATGAGTATTTTTATAGTTGCAATAACGTCTGCGTAAAAAATTGTAGAATTGAAATTTTTTATTACAAACAGACCAAATTTTAACACACATGTTGTTTTTTTAATAATCAATAGTAATCTATCAGCTAGCAATCTTTTTACTTTATTGGAAAAAAATAAATATTCAACGCATAAGTCTAATTATTATTTTGTAAGAAAATTGAGCAGCGACTGCGATAATATTAGGGATTTTTTAAATCACTTTTTTAGAGCAGGTTTAAAAAAAAAGTTTTTAAAGGTTTTACAAAAATCCATTAATTACTTTTATTTTAATTTCTATGACTCTATGTTATTAAATAATAATGTTGACCCGTTAGTTGTTAATCAAGTAATAACTACCATTAATGAGGATAACAATTTTTATAATTTTAGATCTGTATTGAATTACTATTGTCTATTATTAGAACCAATTTTTTATACGTATACAGAAAAAATTAATAAAAAAATTAATAAAAAAATTAATAAAAAATATAATTTAAGGACAATTTACTTGAAGCCAAGTAGACGTCCAAATCTAGTTTTGAAATCTTTGTTTATGTATAGTAATTTGTTTGAGGACCGTAGTTTACAAAAAAGACTTACTAGATCTTTATTGCTTACGTTTTTTCAACAGAAAAATTCTCTGCTGTATAAAAGAAAACTAACTATGTACAATTCTTTTTTAAAAAAAATAAATAAAGACAAAATATAATTTAATGTTACTAGTTTTAGCTGTAAAAGTATTAGTTTTAGGTGGTTGCATGTTACCAATAGCTTTTGGAGTGTTAGGAACAGGTATTTTGTTTGCAGGTTATAATTTAGCAGTATCTAGGAACCCCGAAGAAGTTGAAAACTTATTCAACTCTACATTAATGGGTTATGCTTTGATGGAAACTTTTGTATTTTTATCTTTTGTAGTAGGTTATGTTATATACTCCATGTAATTTATGAATGCCGTATTTAGTATTAATTATAAAAACAACAATTGTTGTTATAATAGCTATAATAATTCGTGGTACTTTACCCAGGTATAGATTTGATCAAGCTACAATGCTAAACTGAAAGCATTTTTTATTTATTTGACTAACATTTATCGTACTAAATATAACATGGCTTATATTATTTCTTTAACATGTCTAAGTAGCTCAGTTGGTAGAGCGTTAGGCTGAAAACCTAAAGGTCATTGGTTCAACTCCAATCTTAGACATACGTGTTTGATAGAATTTTTTTTTATATTAAAGTGTACTATAAAAGAGTAAACTTTAAATCAATTAAACCTTTTATGTCTGACTGGTTTGAGGTTGCTAAAATAAATTTTAAGTCATTACCTAAAAATTTCACCAGTTTTTTTAATTCTTTGAAAAATTCTATTATTACAGATTTTTTTGTTTCTTTAGACGCTTTTAGTTTTTTGTTTAAAATAGTTACAAAATTCGTCGTTAGTGTTTTCTCGTTAATACTTCAAAGATTGGCAAATATTAAAATAAAAAATTTAGAGATTAAATTAGTTGTTATTGTTACAATATTTTTGATTTTAGATTTGTCTGTACTTTATTTTTTTGAATGATCTCTCTTATTTTATTTTAGTTTAGCTGTATTTTTTGTTAAAAAAAAAATATTATTTTATTATGCTTATGTTAAAGTATATTTGCTTAGTGAGAAAATAAAATTAGTGTATATTTATTTTTTGAAATTGTATTATAAAGTTTATTTTTTATTACGATTAGTTTATACTATTGTTTTAAATTTTTTTTTTGGCTCTACTGTATTCCATAAAATAGAGGATAGTGTACTCGCTGTTTCTTTAGTTAGCTTATTATTTTTTTCTTATTTTTTTCTTATACAAAAACTAAGCAATAAATTTATTTTTAAAACTAATGATAATATTAAAAAAACAAATAAAAATTGATTTAAAGTCATCAATCTAATAACATATATTTTCAAAATTTTTCAAAATTTTTCTGTTTTAATTCAATATATTTGATTAAAATTAAAAAAAATAAGTTTATTTTTAAAAAATATAAGTTTTAGTAAATGAGTTTTTTTAAAAAATTTATTCGACGTTTATATGGAGTTTATAAAATTAAAATGAAGACCTATTTTTAAAAAAACTTCGTATTTTGGTTTACTAAGGTCATATATAACAAAATGACTAAAAAAGTAGCGTTTTTAGCAAAATAACTATTGCGTAGAGTGTATTTTTAAATAAATATAAAAAACGAATTTTTTATTAAATCTTTTATTAAAAAATTAATTAAATTAAAACTAAAAGTAGTTGTTTCTACAAATAAATTAACTATAAATAGTACTTACTCTGTTTTTTTTTATATGTATATATGGGATATAACTAATTTTTACATTGAAATATATTATGCAGTAAAACTTAGAAGTTTTAATACAATTAATAAGAGAAATCTCATCATTAGTTTTTTAGATATTTGAAAAAATGATAACAGAGTACTTTTCCACAATAAAGTATTTTTTAGTTATTTTGGTAAAAAATCAAAAAAAATAAATAATGTTGTAAAATATGATCTGCAGACTATATCTACAGACATAAGCGAAAAGGCACTAAAAAAAAAATTTTTTTTAACTTCTCAGTATTTTCTTTTTTTAAAAAGATATGTTTCTAAACAAAGTGTTTGTTTAAAAATAAAATGTATTGTACCTAATTACACATTAATATTAGTAAACAGTATTGATTTTGATTTTTTAGTTGGAGATAATTACGAAAGTGATTCACCAGTAAGCAAAAAAAATTTGCTATATATAATAAATTTGTTAGAGTACTCAGCTATACGTATTTTTAATAAAATAGAGACTGTTAAATTTTTTAAAAAAAAAAAAAAAAAAAACCCTAAACTTTACACAAAAATTAAAAGACTTGGTGAAGGTTTTTTTTTAGACTTTAAAAAAACTATTGACAATTTTAAATCCAATTTTGTATTTTTATTGTATAGTCTTTATTTTATACCGTTATCACACCCAAAAAGAAGGTCAGGTTCATTAAGTAAATTACTATTTAGTAAAAAGGAATTAAATTCAAGTGGAGTAATATCTGATAAATTAACTAATTTTACACCGTTTCAAGTTCTTGAAGAAGAAATTAAAACTACTGTAAAAAAGAGTTTTTTTTTTGAACAATATTTACCTCTTAACTTACATATAAGCCAGTATTTTACTGGTTTTTTGGAATATTTAACAAAAAAAAAAATATACTTAAAAATAAAAGAAATTTATAAAAAGAAACAAAAAGTTAAACTTTTTTTAAAAAAATTAGCTATAGATAATTTTTACTGACAAAAAATAATAGGTACTAATTTTTATTTAACAGATATGTTAAACGTTTTATATTTTTCCTTATTGTTCAAAGATTTGACTTTACTCAACGAATGATTTTGCAAATCTATGACCAGGCTTAATTTAAAAAAGCATAAAATTTTTCTTAGACTGTTTAAATACTTGCTCTTTAAATATGATTTTTTTTTTTTAATAAGTAAAGGAATTTTAGGTTTTAAATTTGATATACGAGGTAAAGTTGGTGTTGCAGGTAATTCGAAAAAAAGACATTTTTTTTTTTATATTGGTAAAACAAGCTATGCAAAAAAAAAATTAAGGCTTGATTACCAGCAGGGTCTTGTTTATACAAATACTGGGGTATTAGGATCAACTATGATATTATCTTATTAATTAGTTAATTTTTGACTTTTTTTTCAAAAAACTATTTGTCTGCTCCTTCGAATACCTCTTTTTGTATATAAATTTATCAGTTTAACGTTACAAACCATAATAGCTGTTTTAATCACTGACTTTACGTTGTTACTAATAAGTGTAAATTTATATTTATGATATTTTTTTATTTTTATGTTTTTAAAAAAAATTAATTTTTTGTGTGAGTGTCCGAATTTGAATTTCATTCTTTTTCGCCTTTTCTTTAAAACAACCCTGTATCCCTTACCAGCAAACTTTATTTTTTCAAAATAATAATTGTTAAGAGTAAATAAAAAACATCTAAAACTATTTTTAAATTTATTAGTACAATCGATTTTATTCCTATGTTGATAAATTATTGTATTAGTTTCTTTATCTACACACATATTTATAGGGTTAAATAGCTTGTCGATTTTGTAAAAGAAAAACTCGTCATATATATAAATATGGTAAAAAAACATTTTATCTTTGCTATTTATTATTAAAAAATTAAAATCTGGAAGTATATTAATATGTGTTGTATAAATATTTCTTTGCATTATAATTTTACAAGTAATACACCTCCGGTCCTAAAATTAACAGCTTCTGTTGATGTTAAAATACCTTTTGAAGTTTTAAGTATATAACTGTTTTTTAATTTTTTAAGAATCTTAAGGCTAATTGATATTTTTTTTGTAATACTGTATAGTATGACAAGCTTTATTTTGTATCGTTTGTTAGCCTTTAAAACTATTTTATTGTTTTTTATAACTATAGACTTTAATATGTTTAACTCTAAAAACTTCCTTAATATATCAAGTTTTGTTTTATCCTTTTTTAAGACTATACAATTAGGTTTGTGAAGTATTAATATATTTATAGCATTTAATGTTTGTATTTCTATCAACTATTTATTCTAAAATTGGTTGTTAATCCACTTGTTGCCAGTTTTATAAATGAGTGTCTTGACACTTGTGTGTAACTAGAACCACCACCAATCCTACCTGTCATTAAACAAGGGGAGTTCTGATAAGAAATTCTATTTCTTCTTCTCAGAGAATTAAGCTTAAAGATAGCGAAGCCCCTAACTATTGGTTTAACGTTTGTATTACTAAGTATACTTTTTAAAATTATATACTTTAATTCATTTTTTAAAAAAGATTTTCGTTTAATAAAATCTTTTTGTATGTTTCTACCTCTTCTATCCATTATCTATCTATTTCTCCAAAAACTATGTCAATTGTACCTAATAGTGCTGCTAAATCTGCTAAAAAATGCCCCTTTGCCAACTTAGGTAAAATTTGCAAGTGGTGATAAGCTGGTGATCTAACTTTACACCTATAAGGCGTATTAGTTCCGTCAGATATTAACGTAACGCCAAATTCACCCTTAGGTGATTCAACCGCTCGGTATGTTCAACCACTTTTTACAGGAAAACCTTCAGTTCAGTATTTAAAGTGACCAATCAATTGTTCCATAGATGAATATTCATTTTTGAAAGTATTTTGGTTTCACGATTTTGGGTATAAGTATTTTAGTAAAAAATGTGGAGATACATTACTTTTTTTTTTAACTGTAGATATTCTCTTTTTTTTTTTTAATTTGTATATAACTTGACTTATGATATTTAAACTTTCACTCATCTCATTCATTCTAATTAAAAAACGGTCGTATGAGTCTCCGTGTTGACCAACGAAACCTCTAAAATTTAGATGGTAATAGTTAGCGTATGTTTCCATTTCATCTAATCTTATATCTCTTTTAATACCAGTGCACCTCGCCATAACACCTGTTAAACCGTAGTCTATACACGTTTTGTATGAATAGGCTCCTATACCGACTAGTCTTTGTTTTCATATTTTGTTATAAGTTAATACGTTATGCATTTCATTTAAAGTTATAAAACAATTTTTAGAAAAATCTAATATATCTTCCAGTAGAAAAGTTGATAAAGCAAAAAGGTTAACCTCGTTTGGTCTATAAAATGCTGCGTGCATCCTAGCTCCTGAAACCCTCTCGTAAAATTCCATTATTTTCTCCCTTTCTTCGAAAGCCCAAAAAAGTGGTGACATACTACCTACATCCAAAGCGTGACAAGACACTGCCAGCATATGATTTAATATTCTTGTTAATTCGTCGTAAAGTGTTCTTACTTGAACAAAAGTAGCGTTGTAATTTGTAGTACCGAGTAATGACTCGATTGATAAACAATAGGCGTGTTCTTGAATCATCATTGAGACGTAATCAAACCTATCAAAGTATGGAACAGAGTGTAAATATATTTTATCTTCTATAAGTTTTTCAGTGCCTCTGTGGAGTAAACCTACGTGAGCATCAGTTTTTTCTATTACTTCACCGCTTAATTGTACAATCAAACGTAACACCCCATGAGCTGCAGGATGTTGTGGTCCTAAATTTATATTGAATGTTTTTATCTTTTTAAGATTTTCTTTGTTTTTAGTCGATGTTGGTTTTCAAAGTTGGAATATACTTCTATTCATTAATTTAATCAATTCGGGATTAACACACTCCTTTTTAACTTTAATTTTTTTAAATGTTTTTTCGTACTTGATTGTTTTCCTTTTACTTTTAGTAACACTACTTATTTTTGATATTAGTAAAATAAAAACCTTAAATGAATTAAAACTTAGCAGCAATCTTTATTTTTACACGTTTTCAATTATGATTTCTATTTTATCTATGGCAGGATTTCCACCCTTTTTTGGCTTCATTTCCAAGTCGATTCTTTTTATAGGCTTACTTTATGCTAGCAATTTTTTTTTCTTAACTTTGCTTACATTTGTTAATTTTTTCATTATATACTTTTACATCCATAATTTGAGGTTTTTGGCCTCGCAAAAAAGTTATAATTACTTTTATGTAAGAAAACATTATGTATTTATAGTCTTTAACTTAGTTTTTCATACTATTATTTTGTTATTTATTAATGGTTTCGGGATTTTTTTTTTTAACGAGTTTGTTATCTATTTTAACAGTATAATTGTAAATCTGGTTATTACTTAAATTTTTTATTTTTATATTGTCAACAACTTATCAAAGAATCCGAGGATTAAAATTTAAAAAAAAACCACACAGAAGAACACCAGCACTGAAAGCATGCCCTCAGGTTAGGGGTGTTGTTATGCGAGCTCGAATTGTAACTCCGCGTAAACCAAATTCCGCAAGAAGACCTGTAGCAAAAGTCAAATTAGTTAACAAAAAAAGAGTAACCGCACATATACCTGGGATTGGACACTCTTTGAAAAGATTTTCTCAAGTTTTAATAAAAGGTAAAGGATCTAGGGATTTACCAGGGGTTCGATATAGTTGTATTAGGGGTGTATTCGATTGTCACGGTATTTTTATAAAGACCAAAAGACGTTCAATTTATGGTGTGCCGTTTAAACCAGGAACACGTAGACTTAGACGCAAATTCCGCAAGTTTTAATGCGAGTTGATTATTTGCTTACACCAGTTAACACATTAGTTTCTTGAGCAAGACAAGGCTCATTTTGACCGCTTACATTTGGCTTAGCTTGTTGTGCAGTCGAAATGATGCACGCTACGGTTAGTAGATATGATTTTGATAGGTTTGGTGTTATTTTTAGAGCTAGTCCTAGACAAGCAGACCTTTTAATAATCGCTGGTACACTAACAAATAAAATGGCCCCAGCCCTTAGAAGACTGTACGAACAAACACTAGACCCTAAATGAGTTATTTCAATGGGCAGTTGTGCCAACGGTGGTGGGTACTACCACTATTCTTATTCTGTTGTTAAAGGTTGTAACAGGATAATACCTGTTGATGTTTATGTCCCCGGTTGCCCTCCAACAGCAGAGTCTTTGATGTTTGGTTTAATACAACTACAAAAAACATTATACGAACAAATTGAAGTCACAAATAATGGTAAGGAAGAACAAAGTTATAGAATTAACTCGATCCATTGATAATAGGTACAATTTTAATTTTGAGCGATTTTTTGCGTTACCTCGTATCTTTAAGTACATAAATAAAAACATATTTCATGCGAAAAGGTTGCTTCTAAGAAGATTTAGCAATTATTTGGTTTTTTTTTTTAAGTTTTATTCCAGATGTTATTTTGTTAATTTTTATTTAAAATGGATGCACAATTATTTCCTTTTATTTCCTTATCATATTTATGATAAGGTTTTAATTGCTAATCAAGATGACTTTGAAAGTCAATTGAATAATTTTCCTGATTTCTTAAAATTCAGGCTTGCAAAAAATGAATTTTTCGTAAAATCAAAAAAAACAAAAAACCCATTACCTTTTGTTGGAAACTATTACTATCTTTTTAAGCTTGGTAACCAATATAAACAAAATGATATTGAAAGTTTGTGTAATTTGAACGATTTCGATAAAAAATATTTTGAAAAAACTGCCTTATTAAGGGGCTATAATATCCTTAAACTAAACGCTAATTTCCAATTAAATTACTTTAACTATTTTTTCCATATTTTTTTAAAAATACTTATTAATTATAGAAGGGTATTAATTTATCTTTTATTAATTTATTTATATACTTAAAAAATTTTCCTGCAAGAACACCCTCATTACGTTTTAAAAAAATAATCGATAAACAATTGTTATATAATACAAAAAATAAATATTTGTGTCATAAACTTCACAGTAATGCGGGTAGAAATAATACTGGTACTATAACTGTAAGACATAGAGGTTCCGGCAAAAAAACAATTTACCTGAATGTAGATTATAGTAGAAGGTTGCTTAATACACTGGGTGTCTGTATTAGGGTTGTATATAATGGTAAAAAAACTGCCCTAATAGGTTTGATTAAGTATTCTAATGGGGCATTTTCGTATATTCTATTACCACAAGGTATGAAAATATGGTATTTCGTTAGAAGTTGTCAATATCATAAGTTGTACTACGGTGGCTATAAAGTTGGTTACGCTGTGTTTTTGCGATATATTGGTATAAATTCTATCATCTTCAATATTGAGCCAGAACCTAATGCTGGTGGTAAATACATACGTGCTGCAGGGACCTATGGCATTATTATGAGAAAAACACCAAAAAAAGATTTTATTTTTATAAAATTACCTACTAGTAAATTAATAGTGTTAACGGAATTTTGTTTGGTTACTTTAGGTAAATCCTCAAACAAATTTCACTATAAAAGCGTAACTGGCAAGGCAGGTTTAAATCGAAAAAAAGGAATTAGACCGACAGTTAGAGGAGTTGCTATGAATCCAGTTGATCATCCACATGGCGGAAGAACTAAAACGAATTCTCCAGAAGTAACACCTTGAGGTAAAATTGCTAAATTTAATAGATAAAGCTAATGGCTAGGTCAAGATGAAAGCTTTCTAATTTTTCAGATATTGTTTTAAGATATATATCAATTATAAAGAATAAGAAGCATAAGTTTTTAAAAAAAATAAAAAAAAAACCAATATATTTATACAGCAGGTCCTCTATAATTCCACGTTGTTTCAAGAGGTTCAGAGTACTTATACATAAGGGTAATTCTTTTAGGAGGCTGAGAGTTCGTTTATATAGAAATATTTACAAGTTCGGAGAATTTTCATTTACTAGGAAATTATACTACTACCCATTAAAAAAAAAACATAGAAGATAAATTAGTGGCGCAAATTAGTTTACCAGTATTAAATAAGACTGGATATAGTATGTTTTGAGGTACTGTGTGAAATGATCCTTATAATTCTACAAGAAATTGAAAAGAGGACTTATTAATTTTTACTATACTGCCATTTTTTATTCAGACACCATATGTTTGTCTACATCAATTTTTAGATTCCACGCAATTTTTAAAACTGCCTCAAAGTACTAATTACAATTATTACAATTTTGATATACCCTTTTATAAAATGTTCATTAAAAAAATAAGCAGAAAATTTTACAAAATTTATTTTTTTAAAGTATGGATAATAAAATTTCAAAATTGGATTTTAATATATGCTCCTTATTTAAATACTAAATTTAGAAAACCTCAAAGTAAACGAAGCCTTGGTTATTTAAGTTATGTAGCTTCGGTAGGTTATAATATTTTTTTAATAAATAGGGCTAATAGTATAAATTACTACCTTAAAAAATTTAGGTTCGAAGGTGAATTTTAAATATTCGTGAAGGAAAATACTTTAATAATACGCTATTAACTAACTTAACAAGTTTAAATTTTATCATTTCTAAAACCAAAGGGTTGCACACTAAACTTAAACAAAATTTAATAGATAGATTTGAAACAAAAAAATACTCTAGTGTTAATTTTGATAACAAAAATAAAAAAGAAATTATATTTACACATTTAATAAGAAGACTGCCACAAAAGGGTACAGTTTGAACTAGGAGGGTATTAAATGTTTATCTACTTGATTTGTTTTTTACTTATAGGGGTTGACGTCATTTCAGAAATTTACCTGTACATGGACAAAGAACTTGAAGCAACGCCAAGACCGCAAGAAATATAAATATTTTCCTAAGATCGATTAAAATTGAAAAAGCGACAAAAGTATATGGAAATCTCCCCAGGTCAGAGGTCTATACTGCTTTGATGGCTGAAAATGTGAATTTAATGTGAAAACAACAATGGAGAAAAGATTGGAAGCAATCTAAAGACGCTCTAATTTCATCCAAATCACCAAAAAAAGTTATGCGAATAGATTTATACTCATTAGCTAAAGGTAATGTTATGACACCAAGAAAATTCAGTAAATTGTCAAAAAAAAAAAAACAAGCGTTTAATAAAAATCACTTTACCCTAGGTTTTGATATAGGTTTTACAAAAATATTACTTAGGGAATTATTTGAAATAAGAGGTCAAACAAATACAAGAAAAAAGTCGCCGTTAATTCTACACAAAATAGACCCGTTTTCTAGAAGACGAAAAAAAAAAAAAAAAAAAAAAGTAGACATCAAAGCTAAAAGAGCAGCACATATTGCAAAAAAAAAAGCTAAAAAAACTGCGTGAGACTAAATATTAAAAAATAATTTTTAAAAAATTTAACCATACTAATAAAGGTTTAATTTTAAATTCACCGTTTCAAAATTTATTTATTTTTTTAATTTCAAAATTTATTTATTTTTACTTTTTTAAAAAAATAAAAGTTTACAAATTAATGGCGGGTTTGCTTGGGAAAATCTATAATAACAATACAAATTCAAAGAAGAGGTCAAAAAACTACAAAATTAGAGAGGAAAGCAATTTTAATTTCAAAGAGTCTTGTTTTTATTTTTCTAATGAATTTAGAATGCTTTCAAAGAAACAATATAAAATAGGTATGCTGCGTTTTAAAAAAAACATCAGTTTTTTTAAAAAAGTAGACAATGTAAATAAGTGGTTTCTTTTTTGGACGGCGTCAAGAATTTTTACTGACACTATATTTACAAAAATTGAATTTAATTTGTATTCTTTTTATGTTAAGCAAAAAAGTAGGTATATTAACCAACTAAATATGGAAAACCCAACTAAAGTTATTAACTTTAAGTATAAATTTATAAAATTATTATACGAGAATAGGTCTATTTTTAAAAAAATTTTTTTTAAAAAAATGTATACTCAAAGGAGATTAAGCTATAAAATAATAAATTTTTTAAAGCTAAATCAAAGAGCTGCAATACTAAATTTAGAGTTGGGCGTTGAAAATATCCTATTACGAAGTCGTTTTTTTTTGACAAAATCGCATTTAAATTTAGCTTTATCTAATAATATTGTATACTTAAACGGTGCTTTACTAATAAACAAAAATAAGGTAGTAAAAGTGTCAGATGTTTTACAACTGTCAGTTATTAACTCTTATTTTTATTTTGATAGGTTTATAATACAAGACATTAAACGGTTAAAAAGTAAATTACCCTCCAAAATTTGACGTTTGTATAAGCATATAAATAATATTCAAAAACAAACACCAAAACATTTTGAAAATTGGTATTCTCTTTTATATTATTTTTGATTAGACGTACCCAAATATATGGAGGTAGATTATATTAGTTTAAGTATTATTGTTGTATACACCCCAATGTTCTATTGAGAATTTAATCAGTTTTTTCTTAAGTATTTAAATTTTAATTTAATACGATTATATAATTGAAAATATATAACCTAATCTTTTATTTTTGCGTGTGAATTTTAGGGCTTTCTGATGCTTACACTGATTTAAATGTAGATAGAAATACTGTGTATTTTATTGATCTGTGTACTAATTGTTTATATCATGGGGTCGATTATATTTATATTTTTTTAGACACATCAACTAGCTTCAACTTTAAAGCTTGGTATTTTTGGTTTCTTAATAATATTTTTCAGGAACCGTTTAGTATAAGCACTAATACTTATTGGTTTTTATTATATACTGTCTCTGAAAATCAACTTTACTTGTCAAATTTACTAGATTTTTACTTCAAGTCTTTTGTCGATTCTCTACCTTATAGCAATGATTGATTTAGATTTTATTTAGCCTCGGTCGATGGAACATCTACATATTACTATATACCAGAGTTAACATTAATAGGATCTTCTTTAATTAATGATTTTGTTTTAAATGTTACATCTAACGAAAGATTGGTTATAAATTTGTTACTTACGTCTGAAAATTTAGTTACAAGTGTTATGTACCTACCTCAATATATTTTATCGATCTATGTTATTATTGCTTTTTTTGTTTTATTTTTTAATTTTTACACATCATCAACTAAAGAAGAATCAATTGTAGATCAAGATTATCTAATAGCACTAAGCCTTATTGAGGCAGAAGAAGAAATCTCTTCATTTGATGATATATTAGGAGCTTTATTATTTTTTATTTATGTGTTTTTTTGGTTTTTTTATATTTATGTTTGAAATTTAATATCTAATTATCCTGAGCTTATATTAGTTTTGTGTTTATTACCATTTATTTATATAATTATTTTTTTTATACCTTCTAATTTACTATACGATTTTGGACTTTATTTTGTATCTTATTTAAGAGGTTCAGCATCAACACCAAATTTTTTATTTGAGGCTATGTATGATTATATTGCTGTCTTCGCGTTATTTATCAGACTTTTTGTACAGGGTGTTAGACTATTACTAATGTTTTTTGTTTATGCCTCGCTACATGATTATATTATTTTTTGAAATTGACATGCAAGGTTTTGAATATACGGTAATCATGATATATGAAGGGAACTAAACAATTTAGAATTTACATTGTCTTCAATATCTTATTTGTTTTTAAAATTACCTAGCTACATCTTTTATTGAATTTATGAGCTTGGGCACACTTTTTTTGTTATTACTGGGCAATTTATTGCTTTCTTTGCTATGGTATTTTGGTTGTTTTTTTACTTATACACTTTTTTTACTTACGAACCACAAGAGGAATATTTAATCTTTATGAGAAAGTTAGCTTATCTAAGAAGCGGTTTTAGGATAATTCATAGGGAATAATTTAATGTTAAAATGTTTTTTTTTCGATTTTACATTTGTAAGATTTTCACAATCAGGCTTCTTTTTTGATTTTTTTTATAAAAAAATTACAGAAGTTTTTGTTAGAAATGTTTTAATTTATGCAGCTCAGTTTTTTGGTGAAAAGTATGTTATTGAGTATATGACTAAAAAAATATTTGATAAAATAATATTTAGTTCCAATAAATTTGTGTTTTTATCTAATCTAAAACCTAGTTATTTTTTTTACCAAATTGGTGCGTTTTTTTTCTATTGTTTGTTTATAATTTCCACACTTTATATATTTTTATAATTAACTCATATGGCGGAATTGGTAGACGCGTGCGGCTTAAAACCGCATCCATTTGGGTATAGGTTCAAGTCCTGTTATGAGTAAAGAGGTGATGACTGAGCGGTTAAGGTGGTAAGCTGTAAACTTATTGGGTTTCCCATGATTGGTTCGACTCCAATTCACCTCACAACTGACTTTAATACATAAAATTAAATTTTATTCTAATTTTGTAAATTGACTTGTAATAAAGAATCCACACTTTTTAATCAATAATAATTTATTGTTTATAGCTAATGCCTTAAAAATTTTAACATTTAATAGATATAATTTTGAAATTTGTAAAATTTTCGATAAAGCTATTAAAAACATTAGTGCTTTAAATAAAAATAAGGGTGATTTAGTAGTAAGTCATTTTAATTTATCGTATTCAAAACAATTTTATATCAATTATAATACATTATTAAAAAGCTTCAAAAACATTTTTATTAAAAATCGGAATAACACACTAAATTATGTAAGTTTGTGTTTTAATATTTTTAAAAACAACCACAATGTTTTTGTTTATACAGACAAAAACTTAAGCTATGAGTATTCTTTATTTTTTTATTTTAGCTTTGGTGTTTATTACTATAAAAAATATAGAAATTTATTCAAAATACAAAAAATTGATAAATTTCGATGGAAATTAATTTTTTCTAAAATGGCTGTAAAGCTTAGAATCTCAGCAGTTGTTGTCATTACGAATAATATACCACTAGATTTAATCACTTTTTTTAAAGCCTCAGGCTTGGTGTTAATTGTTCACTGTACCCCTGCATTTTATTACCCAGGTGTAGATTTCCCTCTTTATGTTGATAATATTACGTTTGAAAGTAAATTTATATTGCTTTATTTCTTACATGCGGCCCATAAATTAAAAATAGTTCTTAGTTATTTAAACTTTTATAATAAATACCTTTACTATAAATTGAAAACCAATACACTTTTATAATAATTTTAAAACTTAGTATATTTCAATATTTGTTGAAATAGAAGATTGAAGAACCTTCTTCAAAAACTAAATGGCTTTTAAACTTTATAGTAAAAAAGTACCGTGAGGGAAAGGTGAAAAGAGCTTTATTAAAGCAACTTAAAAGATTATGAAATTTAACGCAAAAAAACAGTTGAGGTGGTTTTTGTCTCAACGTACCTTTTGTATAATGAGCTAGTGAGTTTATTAAAATAGCAAGCCAGTAACTAGAAAAAAGGCGTACCGAAAGGATTTTAGTTATTTTAATAAGACCCGAAGCGAAGTGATCTAACTATGATCAAGTCGATTAGGTATATTATACCTTTGAGGACTGAACTCGTGGATGTTGCAAAATTCTGAGATGAATTGTAGTTAGGGGTGAAAGGCTAATCAAACTTCGTGATAGCTGGTTTTCCGCGAAACCTATTTACGTAGGGATGGTTTTTTAATATAATAGGGGTTGAGTAATTTTATTATCTGCTGTTAAATCGGGGGTTACTAAAATCTTCTAATACTATTATAGTAAACTACTAATCGGACTATTAGCGCAAAGGTTGGTAGTCGAGAGGGAAACAGCCCAGATTATATGCTAAAGTATTTAAATACCTCGAAGTTAAAGTGTTGAATTTATTAAACTTCATAAAAGGTGGGAATGGAAGCCGTCATCCTTTAAAGAAAGCGTAACAGCTCATTATGGAGAAAGCTAAATTGAATTATTAGCTGCATAAATTTGGCTCGAAAATGTAACGAAGCTAAGTGGTATACTGAAGCAATAAACTTAAAGAGTGGTAGCGGAATGTTTTGTATTTTGTTGAAGAAAAATCGTGAGGTTTTTTTGAGAAATCAAAATTATAAATACTAGTATGAGTAATAGATATAGTGTGAGAATCACTATTGCCTTAAGCCTAAAGTTTGCCTTGTCTTGATAATCTTACAAGGTGTGATTCGGTCCCTAATTTTAAAAAGGTCTTTAAAATTTAAAATGGGTATAATATAACTAAGTTATAGGTTTTAATTTCTTGTCTAAAAAATTATTTAGTGTAAACTTTATTTTTTTTAGCTTACACGGAAAACTAATCTCTGGAAACAACTTAGTTATAAACCGTACCAATTCTAACGCAAGTAGGCTTCTAAATTATAATCAGGCATAGGGGGTAACAATTTTGAAGGAACTCGGCAAAATGACTCTGTAACTTCGGGATAAAGAGGACCTAACGGTTTCATAAAATAGGAAGTGGCGACTGTTTAATAAAAACATAAGATTTTGCTAAATTGTAAAATGATGTATAAAATCTGACACCTGCCCAGTGCTGCAAGATGAAAGCTAAAGGTTAACGCTTTTTGTATAAGTCCCAGTAAACGGCGGCCGTAACCCTGACGGTCCTAAGGTAGCAAAATCCCTTGACGGGTAAGTTCCGTCCTGCACAAATGGTGTAACGACTGCTTCGCTGTCTCCAGAATTGGCCCCATGAAATTGAAATAGTCGTGAAGATGCGACTTAATACAGCTAGACGGAAAGACCCTATGCACCTTTACTATAATCTTTTGATTTTTTTATTTGTAAGTTATACAGTTATGAGGGAGATTTATATCTTAAATGAAAAACCTCTTGGCTTACATTTAAATTCAAACAGTGTTAAAAATAAATTTGATAACACAGACACTTAAGATTGTTAGTTTGACTGGGGCGGTCGCCTCCTAAAAAGTAACGGAGGTGTGTATATAAACTTACGTACGTTGGTTTTTTAACTAGGGTGTCTATTAAAATGAATTTGTAAGTTTTGATTAGTTTACCTACAAGTAAGCTAAGGGTATATAAGCCTGCCATATTGAACCGATAAGTTTGTAAGGACTAGTTATCGATCAACGGATAAAAGGTACGCTAGGGATAACAGGCTAATGAACCACGCGAGTTCTTATTGTAGGGTTCGTTTGGCACCTCGATGTCGGCTCATCACATCCTGGAGGTGTACAATCTTCCAAGGGTCGAGCTGTTCGCTCGTTAAAGTGGTACGTGAGCTGGGTTTAAAACGTCGTGAGACAGTTTGGTCCCTATCTACTGTATTAAAAAAAAAACTAACAGAGTTTGACGCCAGTACGAGAGGAACGACCAAAACTAACCTCTGGTTTAGAAATTGCATTATTAAATGCAGGTTTCAAAGCTACGCTAGGGAGCAATAATAATGCTAGCATTAGAATTGCCACTGAATTAGTTTTTTAATAGCTATTTATTAGATTAATAAAATTAAAAGTTACGCAGCACAAATTGTGTTTTTTTGGCAAACTTAACGGTTTGAAGAAAAGTTAACTTTTATAGCTAATGTCAAAAAAGTTGGGGTTATTAAATTTTAGGTTTTATTTTTGGCATGTAAAGTGCGTTAAATGGATGCCTAAAGTTTAAAAGTTAGACGTAGATTTAAATACGATACCTGTTAGTAAACTTTTTTTTGGTTTATTGAAGTGTTTGAGAATAACAGGTTTTTTTTAATAGCATTTGATGAAGTAAATCATTATAGTAATCAAATAAATTAAATCAATTGAGATTTTTTAGCGGTGAGCAAAAATAAAGTTTTAGTTAGGAAAACAATTAAACGATCTTGGAAAAGTCGGCGAAACAAGGTGAAAGCCCTGTAAATTGTTAAACTATTTGGTTCCGCCGGCTATCAGGTGATGCCGTTGCCTCATACGCAACTTACGCGGGTTCGACTCCCGGAGCTGGTTAAAACCTTAATAAAGTTGTGCAGAACTGGAGAAGATATTAAAATTACTAAATTTGATAAAGTAGCAGAATGGGTTAAGTTATTATATAAGGATTATGTTTTAAAAGATGGTAAATTTATATATTTTTTATTAATTCGAGTTGAGGATTTAAGTGATTTGGATTATGACGAGGAAAATTATAGAATTATTTTAAAAAAAATAAACAGTGTTTTATGTTTTATTGAAGGTATTTCTTTTACTATAAGTTCTGTCATTATATATGATAATCCCGATAGCATAGTAGACAAAAAAGAGTGTATAGCTGATATTCAAGTTTTAATGTGTGTTGATGCTATAGCTGGTTATAACGATTTACAAATTTATAAATTACAAGAGGTGTATAATATACTATTTAATTTCGTATTTGATATTCATGTTTGTGTTAGCAAATTCGGCGTATGGGATTTAATGAACAAAATACTTGGGCAAGAAACTGAAGATCACCTTATAGTTATATTTAAAGAGGATAAATCTACTATAGAAAGAATAATAAGTCTCAATAATGCTCTTTATGCTTATTTTAATCATGTATGTGATATAAAACTTGACACTAACGCTGAAAAAGAAAACATACCAAAAAAGTTACCTATCGTACCGGCTCTATATGTATTTAACTATAAAAATAATAGTTTATTGACACCAAAGCAATTTTCTTATAACTGATTTAACGGCAAAACTCTCTTTAGTATGTTTATATTATGACTTGAGAGTTTTGAATATTTTATATCTGGAAAAGCTATTTATAAAAGAGTTAAAAACAGTTTTGCTAGTTATGAGCCAATATATTCACTTAAATGAGCAGAATTTAATATTTATACTATTTTTTTACAAATCTGTAAATTTTTATTTTTATCTGTGGATTACATTTATATGGGTGATAATATAATTAAGTATGAAGATGATTATAAAAATATTTTTCGAGAAAATATTTTTGGTGAGAAATGTAGATTTATAAAAAACACTATAAAATTAGATAACAATTTAATAGAGTTTGGGAATGGTGTTCTTTTTTTAAACGATAATATATTTTACCCTCGAAAGTCTATATGGAATATGAATTTTATTGGTACGCTAAGATATTTAAAAACTGACTATATAGTTGACTCCGTTAAGGTTCAGAAAAGGCTTGTATATACCAAAAAGTATATTAAAGACTCTACAGATAGTAGTGTGGATTTTGACTGAATAAGAGACCTTGTGTTTAAAGTACAAGGGTCACCAAAATATGTTATAAAAATAGACGCGATTGGTATTGTAACTAAATACAAGTTAGAGGATTATTTGAATATGAAAAAACCTAAGGATATTTATAAACAAGAAAGTGAACTTACAAAAAAAAACAAACAGCTGGTTTATGCGGCAGCTAATAAACCTATACCAGAACTTCGTCCTATAATTGAGTGACATATTAGGTATAAATATGATTTTTTAATAAATAAAGAATACGAGGTACCAATAGAACCTGAATTTATATACACAGATCTATTAACAGAAGAAGAAATTGATGAGATAATGCTTCAAACAGCAGCTGAAGAGTCGGCTAAATATGCCGAAATGATTGCAGAAAAAGCGCGAAGTGATTTTGAAAAAGTTATAGATAGTTGTTACGACAATGTAATAGATTACAGGTATGAGGGTGTTTTTGGAGAAAATCTGTCTTTTTTAGAAGTAAAGCAAAAATATTATGAGATGCCAAGATACTACAGAACTATTTGACAAATATTTGGTGATTATGAATTATCAGATAAATGAGTTAATAATTATAATGAAAAACCAAAGGTAGGTGTGGCAAAGGATAAAAAGGTAGGTGTGGCAAAGGATAAAAAGGTAGGTGTGGCAAAGGATAAAAAGGTAGGTGTGGCAAAGGATAAAAAGGTAG
>Ga0209611_10005626_pt1 | contig 20876 bp, 14 predicted proteins | sample S1TSphgellanicum_3_FD_187693 | JGI IMG/M metagenome (GOLD analysis project Ga0209611, IMG submission 187693) | Host-associated microbial communities from peat moss isolated from Minnesota, USA - S1T2_Fc - Sphagnum magellanicum MG (SPAdes) (version 2) | ecosystem: Host-associated > Plants > Peat...
AAAAATAGAAAAAAAAAAAACATGAAACAAACATAAACAAAAAAAAAGTAAAATCGCAAAAACTATAAAAAAAGGAATGGAAACAAATGAAACAAGGAAAGGGAAATACAGTAAAATAATTTTAAAAGAAAAAAATTTACAAAAATGAAGAAACCAAATAAAGAGTAAAAAAATTTTAAAAATAAAACTTATAATAATGAAGAAAAACCCTACTTGAAAAAGAATGAAGTGTATCTTTTTTCTCCAAACTTCAAACTTGCATCCAAATAAACAAAAATATAAAAGTGAAAAAGAAACACTTTATTTTTATTATACAAAATAATAATAAAAACAGAAAACACATTAAAAAAAAAAGATAAAAGTTTCTTAAAAAAACTAAAACATGAACCAAGTTTAAAGAAACTGGGGGACTTCACTGTGCCTGAAGGTCATGGGTACCCACTATATATAATATTTTAGGTGTTTGTCCGTCCAGTTGTCCTCCTTGGGGGTAAGGGGGTTAGGGTTATCACGTCCTTCATAATGAATATTTTTGGGCTTATGATATAGTTTACCTTATGTTTTACAATTGGGGGCAGGGAGTAAGGCCCATGGGTGGGGTGGGTTTCAAAAATAAGGGGTCTAGGAAGAGGGGCCTTACCCTATACTTAAGTAATTTTTAGTTTTTACAGCATGTAAAAACTTGCAATAAAACTAAATTTTGCCAAGTTGGGAATTGGGATCAGGTTTTTTTTGTTATAATTTTTTTTAATAATTTTTTAAAAAATAATTTTATTTATAAATTTGTGATATCGAAAATTTGGCGAAATTTCCAAAAATACTAGGAAAATTAGTTGACTTTACACTAGGGAAACAAAAAAAATTCCCTATTTACACTAGAACTTGGGACCCCTTTTGTTTTCCTGGTTACCTTTCCCACGGAACATACCTCTTCACCTACTCCCCCCCCCTTCAACACAACAATCCTCATTAAACTAATGAACAAAGAGGAAGAGGAGGCCCCTTTGGAGGACCCATGCATCCACCGGAATCATCTTGCGTGGGAAAGGCACGCTCCCGATTTAAAATAAATAAATACAGTTTAAAGAAACCGGGGGACTTCACAGTGTCCGAAGGTCACAGGTACCCACTAGTAAGTAGATAATGGGCATGTTCTATAAAAGTGCATGCATCTAGATGAGAAATTCTACTTCCAATAGGGGACCCTTTTAGCTTGAAGTTTCAACTTTGAACCTGCCCTTAGCCTGAGGGCAGAATCATTGCCCCACAAGCTGCTGTGGCATTTAATGGGGAGGCATAAAGAAATTGATTAGGTGAGGATGAAAATCTTGTAATTTTTTGAAAAAAATTATAAAAGTAAAAAATGTTTCTAATTTCCCAAGTAATCTTCAAGTGTTTTTTTGCACATTTTTGCCCATAGAAATAGTATAAATTCATATTAAATTAAGTATTACCTTTTTTTAAAGACAACTAGCAAATGTTATTTTCATGAACATACTAATCAAGGTCTATTTTGTGTTATACAACCCATCAAAATGTTTTTGTGGATTTTCACACAAGTTGGGTCATGACAAGGCGTCACGACATGCAGGTCCTACTTATTTAATAATAAAAAAATTTAAACAACTATGTGAATAATTAACTAGGTATATAATTTAGAAGTGAATTTGTTGTTATTTTTAAAAAAATTTGAATTGTTGTATCATATTGTATTGTAATAATTTTTTTGGTTCACAATTTAATACTGAATTATTATTTTGAAACTACAAATTTATTCACAATTTAGTTTCAATTTAAATGGCAATTGATTGATTTTATTTGACAAACATAGATGGAATATATTTGATTTTCAATACGTAACTAATGTGTTCAATACAAACAATGTTGAATTAATAGTGTTGAACTCTTGCAGAACTATCCCACATAAAGTTCTAATAATTCATCATGTAATGACTATGCCTTACATGGCAGGTTCAAACTAATGTTGAGTGGGTATTAAAAACATGAACATACCCTATTGGTTATCATGTTAGTTCTTAAAATTCATAATCATGATTTTCAAAAAAATCAAATAGTTGGTTTTGGTACATAAACACAAATTTCAACTAAAAGAAAACTCACCATAAGTTCGCCATTTCATGATTGACCTTTAATTGTGGATTCAAAAAATCAAAGAATTGGTCAAATAACCTAACTTGAAATATTGGTTATTTGTGAAATCTTGCATAAAACTCACCAAATTTTTCAACAAAAATGTAAAACTTGGAACTTAAGATTCTTTGATTATGAAAATCCCTACTTATCTTGTGGGCTTTTGAATGTTACCAATTGTAAGGTTACCATAGATATGTGTGTGCATGTTTTTTTCTATTAAGAACTATACATTTAAGACAACATTAATATTTTAAATCATTGCGATTTGTACATAATTAGCATGTGTTTAGGTGCATTATCAAATATATATTCAAGATTTTTGAAATGCCATGGGTATTTAATTGAATAATACATCACAATGAATGTCTCCCATGAACATTTTCTACCTAGTATTCTTGATGATTAGATGGCCAAGAAATTAACCATGGTAAATATGCATAAAGATCATAGAAAGTTGATCTTCATAATCCTTGTCATTTGTAATCATAAAGTTGTGGAAGTTTATGATCACAATGTTGTTTTTGGGTCCATAGCCCTAACCTTTGTAAAATGCAATACTTAATATTCTAAGTATTTTTAATTGGATATCCTTCAGTAATGATTGAAAATTAAAAAACACTAAGTCACCCAAAATTATTATGAAATATATTAATGTTTGTGAAAAAAATTGTCATCTATTAACAATATCTTCTTATGACTAATAAAAAAATATTAATGTTTGTAATTAATGATATGCAAAACACCAAGAAAAAAATGACATACATGTCAAGCTTGTTAAAAATGATTTCACATTTTTCATTGATTCAATATCTATGCATCTTCATTTCCTTTCCAACCTTGTAGTGTTTCAGGAAAATCTTGGTTCCATTTTTGAGTTATTTTGTCAACATTATTTGTGTTTTACACAATATATATGATTGCATTATTTTCATTATCCCTTTAAAATTTTATTACCATAATTCTATAATCAATTATTCGGGATTTTTAGGAGCAATTAATTGTTGTTATTGCAACAATGGAATTTCATTCTTGATCTAGTTGCTTTAGGAGGTCTTGAAGGACATGGAAAATTTGTTGCTTATAATAAAAAAAACAGGTAATCAATGTGTTGCATTTTGAATCCTAATTTATATGGAAAGATCCAATATAAACAAAAATGTTTTCAACACATTTAGATAAATGGCAATCAATAGATATTGCCACTAATTGATTCTCATGCATATGATTACAAACGTATAATCTTTTATATTCAACAAATTGTTTAACAAAATTTTGAATGATGAAACATTTGAAAGGATTCAACGTTTCATTCCATCTTGCCCATTAAATTATATTTATGTTGTTGTCATGTAGCAACATCTTACATGTTCATGGACTTCTTGTTGTTGCTTATGCAAATGACATAACATTTAACATCCAACCAAAAATCTCAAATATATTGTCACACGAATGAAACCCACATAAAAAATTATTTGTTGAATAATTGTTTTGTATCATATCCAAAACAATGAAACCATATTAAATAGTTATAATTTTTTTTCATGTGGATAGAATTTAGATGAATACATGTATAATGGATTTAAACAATCACAACTTAGATAATTGCTAAAATTCATGTGAGAGGGATTATTCTAATAAAGATCCTTTAAAATTTTATCTTTGACTATATCATTTTTATTGTATGACATAATCAATCAATGCACATCTTTAATTTTAAAATTTAAACATGTTATAAATGCCCATTGTATAACTTTTAAACCTTAAAACATTTCCAAACCCAAATAAACAATAAACAAAATTGTCATTGGTATGTGTAGCCCAAAAAAACCACTAATATTTTTATTATAAATGTAATTAGATTTATGAATCAACATAAAAAATAAAAATATATCTCCAATATTCCCAAAATACCCCTCATATTCAATTAACATCATCCTAACACAATACAATGTGCAATTCTTTTTATCATCCATAGTTGATTGTCATTGGTAATGTGAAACAATGTGAAGTCCAACTTGATGGTGTTAAGATAGTAAATTGCAAGCTGCTTACTACAAATATGGTTAAAGTTATGAAAATAGAAATCTAAGATTTACTACCATTTGGAAGGATACACATAATCTTGATGAATTTTTTTTTTACAATTTCCATCCATTTCTAATATCTAAGGGGTTTCAATAAACATCCAACTAACTTTAAAACAAATGTGAAACAATGTGAAGTCCAACTTGATGGTGTTAAGATGGTAAATTGCAAGCTGCTTACTACTACAAATACGTTTAAAGTTATGAAAATAGAAATCTAAGATTTTCTACCATTTGGAAGGATACACATAATCTTGATGAAAGAATTTTTTACAATTTCCATCCATTTCTAATATCTAAGGGGTTTCAATAAACATCCAACTAACTTTAAAACAAAATAAACCTATTATCCTCAATGTTAAGTTGAGTATCCAAAATCAGGGTATCATAGTTGAATAACAGGTTCTGCTGAATTTAATTTCAACCCAAAAAAATCCTAAAATATTCCAAAAGATGTTTAATTTTCCTTCTCAAATTTTTGTGGAACCTGCTATTCAACTAGGGTACCTAGTCAGGTATTCGTCGGGTAAAATCAGGTATCCAGAATTGGTTGGTCATGGAGCTGATACTTTTTACCTCCGGACCATTTACCAAAAGGTAGATCCGGGTAAACGACTCACCCGCACAACAGTAAGTGGTATGTCTTGTTTATCTCAGCCGTTTATTCTGGATTTTGCTGAAAAGTGGACGGACGTGATCAGGATGAATGCTAGAAAGGGCATTTCCCTTTCATCGCTTTTAAGCTTCAAGTGCTGCTCCTCTGGTTCAATCTCAATTGTCCACTTAGAATCTGACGGCTGTAGATTATTCAAACTGTCAGTCCGCTGGGTTTCGTTAGGATTTCGCTGAGTTCGTTTCCGTTTCGTTAGGGTTTGGTCCTCCAAGTTTTGCGTTGCTTTTGCTGAGGTGCGTACCGAGATCACGAAGCTTTGGAGTGAATTTGTTGCAGTTTGTTGCAATTGTCAGGGAATCAGGATGAAATGCGCGTGCAATTGAGAACCGTGGGGAGAGATATGAGTATTGTTTTGTTGTGGCTGAAGCTGAGCTTAAGAATTGCTCAAGAAGAACGCGGGTGAGTGAAATGCATTGTTATTGTAGAGCTTGGGGCAGGGTAGGAGGAAGCGTATAAAACAACTGTTTGCGTTTGTTTAAGAGGCGGGGGGGGGGGGATGGGGATTGGAGGAGGGGACGACGAGGACTGGCTTAGAGGGTCTCCTTCCCGCACCATTGCAGCAGCTGAAGATGGTGGCCCGCGGAAGAGGTATTATGTGGTCTCCGCGTCTTTTAGGGTTTAGGGTCTCTGTCTTCATTTATGTGTGGGCGTAAATTTTCATCCCATCACAGGTTGGTTTTCGTTTCAGAACATTCACGTGGCGAGAATTTTGATGATTACAGGAATCGCAAAATCATCAATATCGACGACATCTTGCTAGATGATTACAAGGAAAATATTAGGAAGTTGAAGAATAAAACCGCCAATACGCGAAAGAACGCGAAGCTCAAGACGAACAAGTCGCATCTTTACGAGTCTTCTGATGAGGACGTAGATGGATCCAATGCTCCAGAAGTGGTGAAGGATCTGGAGGAGCAGGTGTGGAAGGGTTTTGGGTTTAGAGTTCGCCATCTCGCACTTGTCCCTGTTGCAATGGAAATTGTCCTTGGAATGAGCGAAGTCTGTCTGTCTTCAAGGGTTTGCCATTGATATCCTACTGTCCATGGATTTGGGAATTGGCAGGTGGACTGTGGTGGTGCAACAGAAGAAATTGAGCCTCAATGGGGCCAGAGAGTTTTTGGTCCTCAGGTTAGTCATTGCAGCTGTGGTAATCATCTGTGGATGAGTTTGGCTTTGAAGTCCAGCTGCTATGAATCAATACTGTATTGGGAGATTTAGAATTCTTTGAGTCTTAGCTGCTGAAGTACTTCATTGTATCTGGTAGGGGAGAAACTCTGACTTTCTGCCTTCATGGCTTTTGCTGCTGGTGTCTCAGAAGCCTGCTCCAGAGCTGGCGATAAGTGGAGACAGTGATGACGTCATCAAGCAAGCACTACAAACAGATGCAGGTCTGCAATATACCCTAAAAACTAAAGCTTTTCCAGTCAGACATGATGATATCCATAGGCTTCTTTCCCAGTTGCAATGATATACACCTGACCCACAACTGTACAAATGAACATCTGTACTTTCTTAGCAGATACTGAATGTGTGGACCAACTTTCTTGCTCCACAGGGGAAAGTTTTGCAGTCAAGTTACTAGGTGGCCCTCAGTTTCTGCGAGTATGGGCACTCTGGCATGGCTCCTGTGATGAAGCAACCTTGCACTGGACCTTTCACCAAAGTAAGAGGAACACTCAAGAGTTCAATGTGGGATTGTGTGGTTATTAATATTGTCAAGTTTGTCTGTGGTTCCCATGTAGATTGTCCCATACCTTGCTGTGCATGTTGCTAGTGCAGTGGCTTTCTCAAAGTTGAAGCATGTGGAGATGGCTGCATGTAAGCTCTTGTGTGACTTACTCATGTACAGCAACAGGGTATGATTCTCCTGCCTTTTGTATTGGAACAGTCAATCAACAGTATCTCACATTGTACCTGAAGATAGATTCAACTCGCAGGGAGGAATGAGTCAATCTGAATGAGCTCACTAAGTGAACCCTTTACTGGTATTGCATGGAGGTGGTGTAATTGAAATTGTGTCTTTGGATGATTGCCACTGATCACCTGTTGTGAACAGCATTCACCTTTATGAATGGCCATAGTATTTGATCATGATATTTTAATATTCACAATATGGTATACAGGATTTGGGTTGTTCATACAAGCTTGACTGGGTGCCCTCCCTGGGTAATGTGATGGAGACTCTTCAAGTGTATGGCTACTTGGGTGTCTCAGATTCTGATGGTCTTGAGACCTCCACAAATTCTGAAATTGAAGGTAATATCATGTCTCTCTTCTCTGTATGTGTGTCTCTTGGGAAGAAAACATAAAATTTCCTGGATTGGTTTCTAGTTGAAGACATCAGTTGGGGGAGTGACCTAAATGTGCCTTCTCTTGGGACTGGACTATTGATTAAACTTAGACTGGGATGTGTCTGTCTGAACACATGGTGAAACTAGTAGGGAAGGTAGCGTTTCAATGCTTAATGTCAATACAAAGAGCACAGTGCTTCTGTTTTGATGCAAGGCCTATAGAAGTACTTTCAAAGCAGGGCCCTGTCAAAAGCATCAAAGACCTTGTTCCTAAACCTTTTGTGTACCACTTTTGCACATCTTGATTCTGAACCAAAACCTCAACTTCCCTTGTGGTAGTTTAAATATAGATTAGTCCCACTACTGGACTGAGTGTGTCGCAAAGGTAGTGACCACATTTTTTCTTTTTATCACCCCCTGTATTGCTTCATCAAAACTCCTCTTGCTCGAATGAAGCTGGGACCACAAGACACTCCAAGCTGTGTGTTATGGAAACTAATTTAGCTGGAGTAAACTTTCCATGAATAGGCATTTTTTAACATATTCAGCTGTGCTATTCAGGAATATCTGAGGAACAGGGACCCCCAATGAATCTGTTCTCACTTCTAAAGTTTTTATCTGTATTCATTGCAACCAGGTTAGTAAGCCTCTTATGTATGTCTACTTATTAGTCAAGCTTATTGTTCTCTGATTGAGGAAGTGCTGATTGACCAACATTCGTCTCTCCTTGTCCATGCATGATATGTTGGTGATTCAAGTTGTAACATCATTGGCTTCCTTCATTACTTCTAAGATGCCTTGATTAGCTTGATGTGCCAGGAGTACGTGTCACCATTACAGCAATCTAGATCAACAGTATTCCAGTTCTTTACTTCCAATGCCCTCCATCCCTTTGTCCCTTGTTCCTGCTTCTATAAAGACTACACAGTGTCTGTGAGCACACATTCTTAAAGGCTGCTCTCCTTTTATCCAACTGATAATGTCCTTGCAATGCTTTTGAAGCAGGAAATTTCGACAGCGTTTCTTGACCAAGGACGTAGAAAGACTCCTAGTCACAATATCTCACTTACTTTTAGATCAAGACCGGGTTACTCTTGGGAATCTCATACAATCATGTCTCATGACACTAGTTGACTCCTTCACTGATGAGGAGTGGACATCCAGTTGTGGCAACATTGCTGCTCATATCTCAAGGTCTACCTTTTGTTTTCCTTCTGCTATGTGGGGATTCCACCTGTACAAGTCATTCTTTTCTTTGATCTTGAAGTGTGAAACAATCTCAACATGTGGGTTGCAGGCTGACCACTGAGAAACACAATGGGTTGCACCTAGTCCGAGGCCTATGTGGCAATTGCTGCAGGATGGAAGGCTTGCAACGTGCGGTGGCTATGTGCGAGCTCTCTAAGTGCCTCTCTGGCCAGGTCAGTGATAGTTTGGTCTGTAATGTCTCCTTCATTAACTCATTGAAGTTTGATGATTTGAGTGTTGATCACAGTGGTGTGTTGTGATTCTATAACAGGGATGCATTTCAAGTGTGAAAGAGGTAGTTGCCAGTTTTGAGTCTGTTCACCTGAAGGACAAAGGTGTGGATTTCGAGAATGTCTATTACCGGATTGTACTTGCAGACATCACTTTATGGTGCAATCCAACTTTCCAAGGTGACAAAGGCTTGGCTTTCAAATGGAGCCTCTTTCTGAAGAGCTGTTCCCTACAGATTTTTAGTGGTGATGAAAGACCATTTGCAACCAAGGTACCAATGGCTAATGCCTTCCTACTTGGCAGCCCCTGTTTGTTCACAATATTTCTGATCTTGATCCAGATGAATATGTTGAATCCTGTGATTGTCAGCAATGTTACCTTATAGGGCCTGTGAGTTGGAAATCCTTGTTTCCAGTGCTCATATATGGTCTTGTGGATCTTTAGGGTAAAGCTGTCATTTTTCAACAAGGTCAGTCCAACTGGCATTCCTCTAGTATGTGAGTTGGAATAGATGTACAATTTTCCAAGTGTGGCAAACTGTCATTGTCATCTTGGAGTTTGCAGTATATTCTGGACAGTAACTGACAACTTTGGATTTTAGACTGAAAGCCATGTGAACTCACTTGTTGCAGGTTCGCAATCGGTCTTCTCTCCTCTGGCAGAAGTATGAGCATGATACTGACTATGGAGAGGCAGGTTCTGAAGGGGAAGTCAAAGACTCAAGTTCATGATAAACTGATTCTCCTTAGGTTTTCTGGCCAAGCTTTTGCAAAAGGCCTGCAGGTGACACCAGTTCTGCAGCCAGTGGCATGAGCTGTATCCTTTGCTTTCTGTCATGTAAGGTCCTTTTCCCAGGAATCATGCAACCCATTTTTGCAACTAAAAGAGAGAGGGCCAAACTCCTATTATAAGACAAGACTTTTGTTCAGTAGTTAATTCTTCTCCTCATGGTGCTGTAACGTGGTAGGATTGCATCCACTATCAATGTTGTCTTGCATAAGTTAAGGACGAGCAACCATCATGGGAATAGATTTCAGCACCAGAATGTGAGTCAACATAACAGTGAAGAAACTGGTTATCTTAGGGAATCAAATTAGAAGTCTGGCAACATGGCTACCTGTACTATGGTATTTGCATGAATTTTCAGATTCCCTCTATAGATATAGGTGAGCTGCAAACCAGCAAATCTAGGTGGGTTTTAACTGCCACGCACTTTGGTGGCCAATACTCAATAACCTGAGATACACTAAATCTGTCTTCTGTTGAACAAAAGCTTGAATTGGTCAAATTTATGCCAATTAGTTGCTCCCCATCAAATGGTAAATTATTCATGTTTTTGACAATGGCTCGTATTGGGTATCTGCTAAAATCCTCTTCACTGTTGCACTCTGGTACAACAGTTTGTTCTCTAAATGAAGTGGAAGTCACTACTATTGCAATCATGCAACCACTTTTGGTAAGTGTGAGAGGCAACAGCTGGAATATTTAATCAGAAAATGGAGTTGCTGTACAGATAGTTAAGGGTACTGATACAAGAGGTGCTGAGACATCTGAAAGTGAAAAAGTTGCGAGTAGAAAGTACTGATAGACATGAGTCTTAGACATGTGCTTATGTATCCACACAATTGCCTTGATAAACATGTATGTGTCAATGAAATGCAATTCTTAGTCAGAGGAATGATTTCTCAGGTTAATTCATTTGGTTTTTAATACTTCACCCTGCTAACTAGGCATACAGGGTATCTGCTTTGGTGTTTTGTGATCACAAGATGTGCTTCTTCTACTTCTTGAAGGCTTTCCATCTTTAGAAGAGAGAAAAGGGCAGTAAGAAAACAGAAGACACCAAGTATATTCCTAGTAGCATCACATATTATTGGCACAGTTGGGTCACAAAAAATGTCAGTAGCAACAAAGTTTTGATATTTCTGGAAACCCTCCCTGGTTCTGAAAGTCTTGCCATTTTCATTAAGAGTTTTGGAAAAATTTCCTTTGAAACCCCTTGCATAGGAGCCTCAACCTACACATTTCCTCTGGAGAAAGGGAACTTCAACACTAGTTTTCAGAGGTCAACAATACAATTGCTTCTATTTTCAGTGGGAACAACCTTTGGTATTGCTTGGTATCTGTCCATCAAAGAGTGTCCAGACTCCAGATAGACCTAGAAAAGTTTTTTCAAAGGCCCAATATTCCTACTATGGATTCATATTGCAGCACAACACGGCCATTCATAATAACATTTCTGGTGAGAAAAAGAACAGTGGTTGCATGTGAATTTGATATATATTTAGTTAGGAAGTAATCTACTTGCATCCATTGCTAAAGATCAGACTTTCCTTTTGTTCTTATAGAGTTGGCTCATATGGACCCTCCAAGCTAGCATCACAAGGATGAAAACAACAATTATGAGACCTATCCACAGGGGGTCATCACCATCAGACTCTTTCAAGAAGTCAATTTCCCTCAACAGAAATTCTTCTCTGTGGTTCTCTTCATCAATGCTATCTGAAATGAAAGAAGGCAAGACATAGATCTGGTATTGATCTCGAATTGCAACTGCAGTAATGGAATCCAAGGGATCAAACAGAATTATATCAGTCACCATGGCAGACTCCCAATTGTCTTTGCTCTCCAGTAACCATGCCTTCTCTGGAGATACTGCCACCAAGGCTCCATTGCTCTGTAGTACTACTCCATCAGCTGATGCTAATTGCTCCTTCATGTTCACAACATCCACTTTTGCACTCTCCAAATCCACTTTGAATACTGTACCTGAATATGACTGGACTACCAAGAGATAACCCTCTGTATGGTAGGCTAAGCCATTGAGACCCCACCATGCCACAGAAGAATCAACAACCACAGGCTGTGATGAAAAAATTGTGTCTTGAGCAAACACAGATGGCATTCCGTCAACAGTCACTTTCCACACAAAGTCCCCATATGAGTTTGTAAGGTATGCATTTCCTGCACTGTCCACTGTCACATCATTTACCATGCATTTTCCCCCTGCAACCCAGATCATGCCACACTTTCAATTTAACAGCAGAATTACACTGGATAGCAGAAACAAGGATTTGTCAAACTAGTATAGAGACCACAGCTAAGAATGAAAATGATTTCCTACCTATGCCACAGGAAAAATTAAAATAAAACACCCAGAAAGCTTACATATTTTTGCTCTTTGACATAGCAATGGAAACAGCAAAACTTCTATAGAGTAAATCAAAGTGAATTGCATCATCCAACTTTTGCTAGCAATTTTACTGGCACTGTTACTAAACCTACCTTCCTGGACACCCACATGGTGAAGTTCTGTAAATATGATCCTTTTTTTGGTGTCCAACTCATAAGCTGCAACTGCACTGAAAGGTGCATCCGAAGCATTCATGTTTTGAACAGCAGCAATGACTCGATTCCGGGGGAGGTCAACATGGATCCCAAGAACAGCTGCTGTTCCTGCATAGTCATCATCATTCACAAACTCTTCAACATTTCCTGCAGGGGAAACCGAGAAGATAGAACCAGAAGTTATGGAACCCAATAGGAACCTTCCATGGCTAGCATCCCAGTCAAAGCTCTCAGGATAAGCCAATGGGGCCTTGAAAATCAGGGGTTGCAAAGGCTCTTTAGCTTTCACTGTTAAACATGAGACTAAAATGCTCAAGAATATGAAGCCCATCCATGTGTGCAATTTCATTGACATTGTTGATGTTGCTGTTAATCCTCTACTTTGAGAAGTCACACCCAAGTTCTTCAATATGACTTATGATGAGCTTTTGTAGGCAATTAATTAAGCCCATGACTGATCAGTCTGGTAGTCTTGCTCTCCTGAAGGTTACCACTGAATTGAAATCTGCAGAGAAGTCATGAAACTGCTTCAGTTTGCCACAAATTATTATGCAAAAAGTTCTTGAAGGTCTCTGATTGTTTTCCTCCTTCAAACTGTAAGTAAATTCTCCTGATCTAATTCCTGCAACCTTTGTAGCATGGAACTCTAATGTAAAAGAAAAAAAAATTCAGTTTTGCAATTACAAGTTCTCTCCAGAAAGATCTTTTTCTCAAAATCCTAGCTGTCTGTCCTCACATGCTGCACAGCAAATTGGGGGTAGTTCTTTGGTGTTTTCTTACACACCAAAATGTAGGATCCCAAGAGAGATTTCCAAATTGGTAAAAATGACATCCAGGAAAAATTAACAGTTAAATTTTGTGAGTACAAAGCGCATTGCAATAAAACCCAGTGTGCTCTCTTCTAGTCACAGGGTCTCTTCCACAAGAGTGTGGATTTTGTGCATGCATTGACTCCATTTGAACTTTAACTGCATTGAGCACAGTGTTGTGATCTAAGCACTGCAACTCAGAAGATTTCAGCCAAATTTGATCAGTGCAAATGTTCATAAGTTGCAGTAATCTGCTTGGATTGCACAGCTGTGGTCTTCATTAGAGAGGAGACAGAGAGAGGGAGAGAGAATTGGGTGCCCAATATTGTAAGACAAATTGTAAGCTAATAGCATATCAGCATCAACAATGGCCAATAGATCACAACAAACCTTACAACGTATAATCTTCAGCCCTTGCAAGCTGCTGCTAAGTCATAGAACTTGGCCAAGTGTTTTGGGTGGGATAGTGACAAAGGTTTTCAACTTTCAAAAGGTCCCTAAATGAAGAGGTGAGTTACAGTGAGTATAGGTGTCTCTTTACCTGTTGCCCCCCAAATCACACACAAGATCTCCAAACGCTGAGCAACTTTCTTAGACTTTACACAATTGTGTCTCCAGCACTTTTTTGGGCTATGATGCCCCTTGACAGACATTACTCATTTCAAACCTTTATCATTGAAACATGAATTATGTTTTCATCCATTTGTCTTTGCATTGGTCAATGTAGGTCGAAAATAGGTTTCAAATTGCTGATGAGGAGAAATAAAATTCTGGTTTTGAAGTGTAGGGTAAATCCTGAGGCTGTGGGCTTTACTGGAATAAGGGCCTGTGGAAGGTGAGTCTGAGTGTGAGCCCAATTCTGGTAAAGCCCATGGCTGAGGGCTTTACTGAGTGTAAAGACCATGCTTGGATTTTATTTACTTTTTTGCCGGTTTGATACCTGAATGGTACCTGCTGGGTATCACAGGAATAAAAACACAAGACACTATAAAAATCTGGGGTGGTCTTTACTGCTGTGAACAAAGACCAAGACATCCAACAATAGTTTTGCACGTACCAAACAAGTGTGTGTCTAATCACAATCAGATTGAAACAAAGAAGAGTAATAACCAACAAGTGTCAATTGCCCCACTTTTCATGTGTAGTTCCTTTTTCCTTCCCAATCACCCCCTTTCTCTTCAATCCATAGTCCATGGATGAGTGAAAAAAAAGATTGATTTTGGTTATATTTTGTTCATCACATCAATTGGCCATGTGGCTGTGTGTTTGTATCATACCCTTGTGACAATTTGTCATTCATCAACAATTCAACCAATACATTGGCAACCATTAATTTTGTTCTAGGCATTGATGGGGATGGGGGCTCTAAACGTGAGAACCATATGGAAGCATGAGAAAAGAAGTGGTTTGTGAAGAAGCAACAACATGAGGTGTTATAGACTCTATGGTTTCAATAACATAGAAGTTAAGGTTACAAAAATTTCTGATTTATGTGGAAGTTTGTGGCATGCACTCAAGCAACCTTTGCTGCCAAATCTAGCAATAAGAACTTTAGAGTTAATTTATTGCACCCCTTCACTTAACCTCATCTTATATTAATGGAAGTTACCCCACTAGCTGCACTATAAAAGTATATTGCCTCTTGGTCAGAAGAGTTCTACACAGGTTTTTGAAATTATATCAGTTTCTCTCTTGGCTTCAATATCAACTCATTTGCATTAACTCATCCACTTCTTCCTTACGTCATTTTTGGTAATTGATTTCAAGCCTTACTACCAAGATTGCATACAACAATGGGTATGTTCAATTTCTGTAATAGACTTTGTGCACAATATTTTTCTAATACTACAACACATGGAGAAAAACTACCATGCATGAAGAAAACAATAGGAGAGATGTAGAGTTTTTTGAAATTAGACTTTTTTCCTAGTTCCACATATAAATGGAAAAGTGAATACCTGAAAGTGATTCCTTTTAAGTGTATTGTTATTAGGTCTTTATCCTAAAATACCCCAAGTTCATATTCTTGTTTTTGTGCGTGGTTGAGATTATGTTTTATTCATGTACATATTTTTCATGTTTCATGTCCCTGTTTCTGCTCTTTTTTTGTGCATGGTTGAGATTATATTTAGGCCTACCATGCTACTTTAGTCCTTACCCACAATCTGCATGTTCACTAGTATGGAATGATTATCCTAGTCATCATATCATGGCAACTATTTAAAGTGATTGCCCCTTGCCTCAATTTTGCAAATTACTTTACAAAGTTCACAAGTTCCTTATTAGTCTATAAACTTCATAAGTTGCACCAAGTTTATCTTTTGAACCTTCTCCAACTTTTGGTACCTACAACCTAGATCTGAATACATTCCAGTGGGCCTTCTGAGGGTTGCCTCAAATCCCAAAAAAGGTAAGACCATTCTCCCACACAATTGGTATGAATCCATCATACTTTGGGAGACAATATGTAGTACCTTGGTGACTTCAGCACAAATTACATTACTTTTAGAAAATGCTGAAATTTTCAAAAACTATTTTTCTCAAAGAGTTTGTTTGGAATATTCTGAGAATATACTATTTCCAAAACAGAAATTTCAAACTTCATTAATTATTCAACAAACATGTGGTGAAGCTGCCCATACTACAGTATTTTTGCAAAACTGAGATTGCATGTCAGTGTACGTACAATCATGCCATTCATGAGCCAGGACAATCATGATCCAACAAGAAGTAACTAAACCCTGACCTGAAGTAGAATTATGCTTTGGGAATTCTCAAAATAAATCACGAACCTGTGGCAAAACACCATCAGGGACAGTGTTTTTTCTGGGGCGAATTTTGGCACTGTCCAACAAAAATACCAGTGCCAATTCTACTATGGCCTTTTATTTAAACTGCAAAAGTTGCCACATTTTGAGGAATGCTACATTTGCCATATTTAGACAACGGGTTCCTATTGATCACCAGAAGTATGCACAAATGTACTTTACCACCTGACCTCTTGCCAAATTTGACTCATTCCTCTTGTGGATGATCACCAGTCCACCTACTTGACAAAATTGGGAAAAAAAAACCCTGATCAGGAAGAAAGAATTGACAAAACTGAAAGACCTATGGTTCTGCTTCTTGCAGCACTCTGTTTGCCCATTTATGCTAACTGTGAGCAGAAGTTCTAATAATTAGTACCCATGAAACTAGGAAATCCCAGTTCAGTGTCCATGCTGTTGAGAGGTGTTGCTAGAGGCATCCCTTTTTCAGAAATTTTTCAGTCATGCTACTCATGAGGTTTCATTCTTATTTTTTGTAGTGTTCTTACCATGGTTTGTCTGAGGAACTTGTACTGTAAACAGAAATACCAACAGTAAGCCAATCCTAGAGGTTATCTAAAGCCACAATTATTGTGCATTTGGTCTTGTTGTTTCTGGATATACCATTTGACATCTTCTACTGTTCCAGAGAGCACCACTCTGCCATTTTCCATGTAAATTGCCCCATCAGCATAGTCAAGCTCCTCCAAACGATGGGTTACCCAGAGGGCTGTAACAGGGTCTGCCCCCCCTACCACTTTGCGGACAGCATTCAATACTCCCATCTGCAACACCATGGCAAACCACTCTTCACATCCTTCTTTACATCAATACAAATGTCAGCTCTCAAATACCAGGAGGAGCATTGGCAGATAATATCTAAAATCTGAGAGAGAAAGGAATATCTGCAGCCAACTGAAAAGATAGTCATACAACTAAGTTCTTGCTCCTACATTTGATCATTTCTGCATCTTCATGGGTCAGACCTATGGTGCCATGATGGGAGTATCTGATAATGGTAGCTGTAAATGACCTACATCGTGAGGAATGAGTTTCACCTGATCTGTTTCATCGAGAAAGGTAGTGAGCTCATCAAGCAATAACACTCGGCTTGCCTCTGCCAATGCACCTGCTATAGCCACTCTTTGCTTTTGTCCTCCACTTAAAGTTTGTATGGGTCTCTGTGGTAGAAACAAGAAAAGTCAGGTGTTTGTCCACTAACCTAAACTTATTTGGCAAACATCACACAACTATTCAGCGATTTCCTCCTGCACTCTCCAGCACACCCAAACTAATTATAGAGCAAGAACAGCATAAAACCACAACTAAGCACCCCTCCAAAAGGCTTGGTTGAACTATAGGAAAATTATGAACAAATTTGAGATTTCTCAAGTCCTCTCAGCATCCCTGTTGATGGTATGGATCAATTCTTTTCTGAGTCAGAAGAAGGCCCTATGCAGAGGCCTCCTGCTTTATAAAAGACCAGAGCATCTGATGTCTGCTTTCCCAAATACCTTACAGTCTTTACATCTCTTTGGCTAGGATAAACATCCTATTACAATCTAGAGAGGAGCTTTCAAAACACATGAGACCTGGGCATACTCATCCATCCCCACAGCTTCAAGTGCATTGTGCACCCTTGTCCAAACTTCATCCAGTGGCAAATTGAATCGTCCAAGTCCAAATGCCACATCAACCTCCACAGTTGGCATCACCACCTACAGTTAGATAACCATCTTAGATAACCAGATTTTCAGAAAACAAAATAGTGCCTGATTAAAGAATTTGAACCTCAAGCTCAAAAGACATGCCAACCTAATTCAAGCAACTGAAACACAATGGGCATATTGAGATGGTCCAGAATCCAACCTGGTGATCTGGATTTTGGAACACAAAACTTCGGGGTCCAGCCACATACATATGGCCTTGGTTTGGTTGCAACAACCCTGCCATTGCCTGTTGGAGAAAAAAGAGTGAAATGGTATACAATCAAAAACGAAATCTGCAGTAAAGAGAAGGCAAAAAAGGGTGGAAGCAATAGCACCAGAGACGTTTAAGGGAGACAGGCCTTGAGGATTGTTGATTTCCCACATCCGTTTGGGCCTAAAAGCATCCAAAGCTGGCCTTCCGGAATTCGCAGACTGCAATCTTTTAGCACTGGTATCTCTCCTTTGTCACTGCTCAAACTCAGGCCCAAATTTTGCACCTGAATGGCTACTGGAGTGGCTGCAGTTGCTTCATCTACTCCTACTCCTGCTTCATCACCTTCAGTTCTCAGCTAAAAGAAAACTGCATAAACCCTAAATCACTTCAGCCATCTTGCAAGCATAGGGAGTAACTCAAATCACCTAGCTTACAGGTAATCTTAGCCTCATGTCCAAATTTCTTTTCTTCTTCAAAATTTAGAAAATCAAACCTGCTATGACGGATCTCCGAGCCACCTCCTGCGACAACGACGCCTGTAAACAATTATTGTTGGAGGCTTCTACATTCACAACTCCTGGGAGAAAAATCCTACGTCTTCTTCTCCTCCCCCTTTTAACAACACTGCAGGCCACTACGGTCGTTGGTTTCTGAACATGATTCGAACTACATGGGAACGATTCTACGCAAAAAGGACGAGGATCCATTGCCTCCTGCATAGTCGCTGACTTTAAGGTTAAAAGATTTAGCGAGTACAAGATGTTTGAGAAAAAGCGGGAATGCAAAGCGGAGCTCATTTTTACACCAACAACAACAGGAAGAAAACTAACAGCAATAACAACAAAATTGCCAACAATAACAACGACAACGATGACAAGAACAACAACAAATCTGTCCGATGTAAAGCTGAATTGGGCAACGGGACTGAAAGCCTTTGAAGAATTCGAGCGCAATAGGATTTAGGTTTAGGGTTTGGGTTTGCTCGCAATCCAAAAGCAGATTTACCAAAAACAATAATTAGGACTCTGGAGTGGAATGAAAAATGGGAATCAAATCCCAACAAAGCATGACTCAAATACATTCTACTAAAGATATCTACAAAAGAAAGAGGAGTGAGTGGTGAAGAGTAGCAATTTTCTCATTAACGGGTGAGTTCAAGTTGAGATCATCAGTATCAATGAAAAATAAAATAAAATAAAATACATTAATGATAAATAAGGTGTAAAATTCTCCCCCCCCCCCAGGCTGTGGGAAAATGAGTTTTAAGTTTTGACCTATGTTTTCATTTTATTTTAATTTTATTGTCATTGCTGCCAATGTTGGCCAGTAAATGCCATTTCATGAAAAACTTTTAGTTGTTTATTCATGGATAACCAACATTTATTAGGCCATACTCATGTCCTAAAGGCCAAAATGATTGATGAAAAAAATGGAACATGTCCCAAAATCAATAATTTAAATTAAACACATCCATGAACACAATTAAGAAGATTGACATGTCCGAACACTCAAATTATTTCTTATTGTCCATCAAAGACAAACATCAATATTGTTAGATAAATAGACTATTGTAAGATGTCCTCCTATGACACTCAGGTGAATGGTGTTCTTTTTGCAACTTTGCAAATTTTAAGGTTGTTTAATTTTTAGTAGTAAAAACAAAGGGCATGAATTAGGGAAAGTTGCATCATTCTATCATCATTATTAGATATAACCTTTACATTTTTAGATTTACACTCTTGTTTTTAGATGTTTTTGAAAATTTTCAATGTTGTTTTTATTTACATTTGACTAATAAGCCATGTTTGTGTGGTTTGTAGGAATATGTGGGACAAGCGAAGATATCAATAGTATGAGTTTACATCATATGTGGTTTGATTTTCTACATGTTGGTAGAGAACATGATAGATCTCAAGTAGTTGGGTACCAATTGTTATATATTTAGGTAAAATGCCTAATGTTTTGCAAGCATGTTCTTCTACATTTTTATAAGTCTCAAAACCAAAGTTTTTCAAATGGACATATTTTGCAAACTTGGATTTTTGGAGGTCACATGTCCTAAAGCCAAAGTAGATGCTTGTGTAAAAACAACATTGATCATCCACCCAACATCAAAAACTAAAATCTCCAAATTATTTTGGATTGCTTTTGACCATTATGCACATATGAAAAACAAGATCAATGCAATGTTTTTTAAATGGATTTTTCTAAACAAGTGATGAACTCCTATAGGTTAATGTGAATGGGCAACCTAAGAATGTGAAGAAAAAATTAATATTTTCACCACTCATGCTAGGATATGCATTGTCAAATCATTGCCTTAAATGATGACACAAAAGTGGGTCTCACCATTGCCTATTTCCCTCCTATTGTATAGTAGCCATCTCCACCATTGGATGGGAAAGATGTAGCCATCTCAACCTTTGGTTAGGGAAGTCATTTCCTTTCCCATCCATTTTATGTGATTTGCCATTGTCATTCCATCCCCACCACTCCCCTAAGCTCCCTTCAAGTGGATTTTGTTGTCCATTTAATTATCACATTTGCATTTTGCAATGTGGATCATTGCATAATACAATAATGTAGCCTAAAGATTTACAACTTGACCATTTATGAAGGTTTAGGGGTTTAAGGTTTATGATATGTGGACAAGTTGAAAGTTCAAGCTAGTCTTTGAAGCTCACTATTCAAAGTTTCATGAAAATTTGGATTCAATGGCTATGGAATTGGATTCATGTGTTGTAGCTTATGAATCACAATGGGTTATGGAGTTTGGTATTCTTGTGTTATAGTCATGATTCATGATAGAACTTGGGCTAGGCAAAAAAATTATTTTTTGCACTTCTTATTCTCAATTCTCACATTAGGAATCTTATCATTTGCAACCAAGAAAATAATGAATAGAAGTTTTCAATTTATTCTATGAATGATTATATTCATACAATATAACTTTTAATCCTTTAGGGAAAAAAAATAGTCATAGATGAATTGCTTTCGTCATTGATGGATGACACCATTATAATGGTAATAACAAAATCATGTGAACAATGATGATATGGCTTTTCAATGTAACTATCAAATGACTATATTTTGAACATGACAATTTATGTATGACTAAATAATGACTATTATGCAATCACATGGATAATATTGACATGATAATTTCAAGTGAGTGTGAACTGATTAGAATATGAGGAATTAGTTAGAAATTGATTATAAAATGACTAATGTATAATGACACAAGTAATGTGGACAACCTACTTATTTACCTACTTACCCACCCACCCACCCACCCACCCACCCACCCA
>Ga0209611_10005627_pt1 | contig 20875 bp, 17 predicted proteins | sample S1TSphgellanicum_3_FD_187693 | JGI IMG/M metagenome (GOLD analysis project Ga0209611, IMG submission 187693) | Host-associated microbial communities from peat moss isolated from Minnesota, USA - S1T2_Fc - Sphagnum magellanicum MG (SPAdes) (version 2) | ecosystem: Host-associated > Plants > Peat...
TTTTTTTTTTTTCATTCATGAAGGGCACTTCCTTGGTCAATCTTTCAATGTGAATGGTAATTTCTGTGTCTTCGTTTTCATGAAGGGCACATCCTTTGTAGATCTTTCAATGTGAAGGGTAGTTTCTGGAGTAGTCTTTGACAGGTGAAGGCCAGATGGGCCATTGAAATTTAAGGATGGAGGGGGCCGTGAGGGGGCAGAAGAGGGTCACTCTTGCTTGTTAGAACACAATATTCTCAACTCTATACACAAAAATTGCTTCCAATTGTGGGCCACAGGGAACCCGCACCCACCGGCACACCATGAAGGATGAATGGTAAGTGATGAGGAAACAGTTTTCTGTTGGGTTCAGTTCCCTAGCTAACTATGGTGTTTAGGTCACTTGCTTTTTTCTCTCTACCTACCTCCTAGCAACATGCTTATGGGTTGTTAGTAGGTAAGTAGTTAATACAGCCCTTACCTGTGTATAAACCATCTAATTACCTAGTAATTACCTATTTTCCTACCTATCTACCTATATATGAGACCTACTTCCTACATAATTGGTTACCAAGGTGAAACCAATTATTAACTCAGTCGAGGTTCATCCATAACTAAGTAATAATGGGCATCATCAGGGGATGGTGTGCTGGTGGGTGCTGGTTCACTGTGGCCCCAATTGTTGTGCCTTGATTAAGGTTTGTTACCAAAATGGTAACGTGTTGGTTTCCAGTGAACTTGAGCAACTGCAAAAGTTATAAAGATATTTCAAAAATTGGCTATATGGGAAAGTCTAAACTCTAAACCTTTGTGTGCTGAAACATAAAGCAAAGAAAAGGGAAACTTGAAAACATAATCTTTGTATTTTTATTGTATTCTTCAAGTGCATTTTAACTCATACACACATATAACTTATTTTGCACCACCAAAGATGTTTAAATTATGAATTAGATGTTATCCAGCAATAGGAACTTGGAAGATATTCTCATCCAATTACACTAATCAACAAATGTAAAATATACAGTTTCTTAAAGCATTTATGAATTATCAAAGCATTACACCAAAACAGACCAATAAATAGTAGCTTGAGATTCTAAACATATGTTCACACCTAATGCTAATCAATTAACATTTTAAATCCTTAACATTAGTTTACATTAAGGTTTAGATCATTTAAATTTTTTTAACCCTGACATTAATATTAACATGTTAACTAACACTACCTAGAGTCTAACATGTCTACACCTAGTGTCAAACTAGCATTAGTTTCAGGGTTACTCACAGTAGGTGTGAACATACTATAAATAATAGGTTGCAAATTACAATGCTTTTCTTCCCCCTCCATGACAAAGACCCATTTATAACACATTTCCCTAAATATATTTGCAAATTTGTGCTCATTCCAAAAGCTAATTCCAATCCATATTACTCACAAATATGGAAATATAACATATTCATTCCATTCCTTTGGACTAGATTTACATCTAACGACACCATCTCCCCCACCCACACACACATACATATCCTAATGTGAATTTTGTATAGGCACCTTAAGTTGACTCCTAAGAAACTTAGGATAATATTTTTACTGTAAGTTATTTGAAAAGCCCAAATTGTCATAAGTTGAATTGCATTGATAGAAATGAAAAAGAATGCATGTACCGTACCATAAGGTCAGTTTCATCATTAAATAATCCTCAAAACAATGAAATGAATTTTTGTGAAAATATGAAGTTGCCATGTTGAAAATCATCATAATTATCATAGGTTACACTCTGAATAATTTCACTACTCATATGACAATATTGCAGTAGATCATGGAAAATTCAAGAATTTCAAATTTAAAAGACGAATTAATTTTTTGAGAAAAAAAAACTTATTTTGTCAAAGTGGAAAATTGACCCTAGGCTATAGTATCCAGATTTAATACCAATAGTGCTTGAGGTATAACCCAAATTAATTCACTATATGAATGTAAAATATGAACCAAAATATTACTAAATTCTCTTTTCTTCAAAGATAGCATTTGGTTTGCCAACTAAAGGTGACCAAATGGCTCTTTGCATTAGAGTGCATTTCATAGGGCTATTGTTTTTGGCCCAATCAGTTTTCAACCAATGTAAAAGGTGCTGTGGATGCCCAATCTTCCCCATTGCCCAAAGCTTCACCCACGTCATTTTTGTTGAATAAATTGACTTAGTGACCCTTGGGTAATTTTAGGAAGGTATGTTATAAGGTATGGTATTGAAGTGAATTTCAAATAATTTCCAAATTGACCAAAATATCAACCACTTTGGCAATTGGCTTGTTGCTAAGCTACATTTATCATAAGGTAGAAGTTGGATATGTTTTATTTGACATATTATTGTCATACATACAGCAATCAAAATTAAAGTGTTGCAATGAATCAACCAAACAAAAGCACTGAAGACCTCATGAAATAATGTTGTATGGACTATGGGCATCAAATCAAAATGTTTTCATTTGATGCTGTTTACTAATCCAAATATTACACCCGAGTATATTACTGTAATGCTAATTGGAACTCAATTTTTGACATACATGATAATTTCCAAATTAATGACATCATTGCTTTTGGGTGATAACTTAAAAGTTAACAATGGCAACTACATGTTTTGTGATCCATATAAAAACTACTCTATGACGAAGAGAATTGGCAATTGTGGTCCAAATGGTAATTTTCTAATGTACATTTATTCACTTGTAGCTCAAAAGATTTGGGCTACTAGGTAACTTAGGTTGTTGGTTTGTAGTGGAAATGTCAGCATTTCCAGTCCCATCATCTGGAGAAAAAGGAAATTTAAAGAATATATATATATATATATATATTCCCATTTTGGAATGATTTCAACAATTATCACAAGAAGCTTGGGAACCGTAAGAATATGATAATATAAAAATTGATTCAATTACTTTTAAAATGGAAGAAAAAAGGGAGAAAAAAGGGAAAAAGGAAGGAAACCATAAATCTTTGCATCTTGATCATCATCACAACTTTTAAGATGATAGCCTTTTTTTTTACTTTTTCTTACAACTCATTTATTGGATGTCTTTCAATTTTTCACACATGTTTTCATGATTGCAGAGTCAAATATTTCCCTAAGGTCATGATGGGGGATTTTTTTTGTTTTGCTCCTTTCTCTTTTCCACCACATTCATATCATTGCCATTCCATGAATGAATTGAATGAGCTGAATTGCAATGAATGATTGAATTGAATGAACTACAAGCTATGGTCAAACTGAAGGACCCATCCCTAGGGTAATTAGTTGAGTACCCATTTCAATAACTCCATACTCCAATACCTGGATTTCCTTATTACTTTTATTTTTGGCAAACACATTGAAGCCTCTTATGAAGTTGAATGCTCATATGTTCCATGACCTTGGTAGCCGAATGATACATTTTTATTGTAGGGCAAAACTTGAGGCTATGGGCTTTAATGGAATACTAACAGGCTCATGCAAGGTGAAGTTGAGTGTGGCATTGATTCCATTAAAACACTGGGCAGATTTTTATTTATTTATTTTAGATTTTTTTAATCGTGTGAAATCCACCAGGTATCATTTGAAAAATGAAAGCAAGTGTTTTGAAAAATGAAATGTGTGTAGAAACTGGCATTGTGTTCTTCCAACTGCCTGTGTTTTCGTGGAGGAAAAAGTGTGTGCACCCCTTTAACTACAGTACAAAAATCCACCCAATGCTTCATCAAGTTTAGCTTTCAGCCTAGACAAGATTTGGAAATTAGAAATAGATCCAAGACACATGTCAATCTCATTCCCAAGTAAGTACTTCATTTTTGTTTCACTTATTTGTTGTGAAGGTGCCTCCAAAGTGTGTGTGTTTTTTTTTCTTTAGTCGATGTGCTCTTTCTTTTTTATCATTGACCCATGATTCATCACCAAAAAACATTACTCACATTATGCACTCTACCAAAGTAAAACAATATGTGAACTGTTCCTTTGGTCTACTTATATAGGCTACAAGGGTAAAAATTCTGGGCAAAGGATATGGGATAAATGTGTTGCTGTTGGGAAACGCTTGGGGAATGCATAGGAACTTGGGGAACTTTGAGCAAGCAGCCCATCACACACACACACTCTTTCTCTTCCCCGCAAGCCCTCGTGGCAAGTTCAAAGTTTGGACTTCATTTCAAACTAGAAAAAGTTAAATTAAGAAATAATCCATGAAGTTCGGAGTGATTAAGTTAAAATTTCACAATAGCACCTCGTCAACATTCCTCAAAATACGGGACCAAACTGAAGATATTACAAATTGTTCCAATAAAGATAGGCAGGTGTACTTCAGATATGATAATAATAAGCCCACTAAAATTACAGAGGAAAATTTATAAAACTTCTTAATGTAGGTAGGGAGTAGGTAGCAGCTAGCTAGCTGTTTATAAATAAAAACGCCAAAATTTGTCTGTGCGTCCATCCCTCATTCATCTGTTAGTGCTTCCGGCATTCATCCATCATTTACCAAAAAACAACAAACTGCATTGCGTCGCATGGTAGGTTAAAGGTCCGCGGGCAGACAGCAGACAGCAGACAGCCCCTTTTTTAACTGGCGAAATTTCGCCAAAAAGCCGAATTAAAAAAGAAATAGATGAAGTGACTTCAAAGGGTTTCAATCGCCAGAAGTGAGGGAAAAAAAAAAAAAAACTCGCCTGCTATATATATATGATTTTCAGTGCCTAATCATAAATAAAGAATGTTAGTTTTTAAAAAGAATTATTTCATATCTGGTTAAAATTTTACATCCAGATTTGGCTAAATCTTCCTAGGGCTGATCGCCTTATTTTTGACATCTTCCTGACAGGGTTTTTTTATAGGCGAATTTTAGCACTGTGGTGACAAAAAAATGGCCAAATTTTTTGACAAACTTTCAAAACCACAAAATTGGGAAAAAAGAAAAACAAAACCCTGCTTCCTATGTATGATCGCCATTTAGGCTACATTAAAAAATTCCTCAAAAAGCATTGAGGGCAGACGGGGTGAACAATGGGCAGGAGAGAGGAGAGAAGAGCGAAGCGCGCACGAAGGCAGAGAAGCGCGAGAGTCGAGAAGAGAGAGACGAAGGGAGAAGAGAAGACAACGCAAACACATGGGCTATGGCTGCCTGCCCTGCCTTTTGGATTCACGTGCGATCGAACTACTACTTACAAAAGATGTCTGTTTTGAGCTTAAGGTGTCATGGGATGCACAGTTGTTGGACAGGAGGAGGATCATACATAGGTGGGTGAAGTTGAAGGCAGATCGCTCTTGCTGATGGCAGTCGAAACATGCAGGAGCAGCAGCTGGGGTTGAGAGTTCAAGCTTTTCTGTCCCAAGAGATGGAGGAATCCAGTATGAGAACAAGATGATAAGGGAAAAGGGGATCGGAGCTTGTGAAGTTGCATTTCATGTCCTTAAGTGTGAAGGAATGAAGTGGTGTGGATAGCAAACCCATAGAAGGCGATTGAGAAGAGCCATGTGAGAGGAAGGAAGGAGGAAGGAAGGACGGACGGAAGGGAGCCAAGGAGCACGAGATGGAGGGAGGGGGTTGCTAGGCGATATGATGAACAACAACTGTCGAGCTCCAGGGGTATCAAAAATGTTTAGGGCCCAGTTTCGGAGCTTTGGTGTGGAGGTGTGTCTAGCAGGCTTCTAGGAGGGTGAGGGACGGGAGCCACCAGGTCAGTCGGTGCAGATGACGGAGGTTAGACTGTGGCACAGATCATCATAGCTAGTTTGCGTGTAAGGGCTATGGGGAGCCAAGTGAGCACCATCAAGGCTGCAGCAGGGAGGTTCGCGGCTGAAACCAAAAAGAAGGGATTGACATATAACAAAGCGGAGAAAGCTAAGATAGGGATTCTTGCGTTTGAAGTAGCGAATGTGATGTCCAAGAGCATTTCCCTCTGGCAATCGCTGAGTGATCATGAAATCCTCAGACTGCGGACCGAGGTCATTAAAGCAGAGGGTGTGTTGAACCTAGTGTCTGATAATGAATCTATTCTCTTAACTCTAGCGTGTATGGAGAAGTTGCAGGATTTGGCAGCTTTAGCAAGTGCAGTTGCTCGCCTCGGCCAGAGATGCCAAGAGTCAACATTGCAAGGGTTTGAGCATGTTTACAATGATATACTTCAGCAGAGTATCGATGCACGAGCTCTGGGATTTCCAGTCAAGGAAATGGATAAAAAGATGAAGAAGATGGAGCAGTACATTGTATCTACTGCAAACCTTTACCAAGAGTTGGAGGCTCTTGCCAATTTGGAGCAGGCTGTTCATAGACTGCAGCAGGAAGAGTCTGAGGAGGAGATTGCCACTGACAGCAGTGAGACTGTGAGTGCTATGGAACAGAAAGCATTGTGGCAAAGACAAGAGATCAAGTATGTAAGGGACTTGTCTTTGTGGAATTGCACTTATGATAAGATAGTTAGTCTGTTGGCAAGAACTGTCTGCACCATACATGCAAGAATTGTCAGTGTGTTTGGTTCCCCCATGCTGGGGTTATCACATGTGTTTCCTCACCAGCAGAATGGCACAACATCCTCTCAGAACTTCCCTGCATTCAGGCCAAACTCTTCTTTAACGTCTAGCTCCCAGCCTGCATCCTTCAACTCCCAACTGTCACACCAAAAGGGCACATCTGAAGCTTTTGTCCGTCATTCTTCTTGTAGGGTAGATTCTGTCTCTCAGTCAATAAGTCCTTTGGGGTCTAGTGCTTGTGCCAAAGATGGTGGTCCAAGCCTTGTGGGTTCCAGCTTAACCTCTCAGACTACTACTGCCCCTCATGGGGACTGTGAAGATCGCCCATCTCCTTCTCCCAATCTCTCTTCAGGTCCACATCTCACCCAACGAAGACATTCTTTTGTTTGCTACTCTCCTAGTGTTCAAAATGCATCCTGTTCCCCCTCATCTGCAGGTCCTTTAATCTCAGAAAATACTACTGTGCAATTCTTTGAAAGGCCACCTACATCAAATTTAGTGCAGGCAGAAACTACTGATTTGTTCACTTCTGGTCTGCCTAATGCAAACAGCCATAGCATCCAACCAGGGCAATCCCAGCGTGACTCAGCTGTACTTCTTAATGGCTGCAATGTTAGACTTCTTTTTGACCCTAAAAGTAGGCATCGAATGGTGCCCTGGTCAACACTGGGAGGTGCTGCACTTGCGTTGCATTATGCCAATGTGGTCATCATCCTTGAAAAAATGATAAGGTATCCTCATCTCATTGATCAGGAAATACGTGATGATCTTTACGGCATGCTGCCAAGAAGTGTGCGACTGGCTCTACGGTCAAGGCTACGAGCATCTTCAAGACTCTGTGATAACAACAAGACTTTTGACCCTAGAATTGCTGCAAATTGGAGGGAGACACTGGATAGACTCTTGATCTGGCTGGCCCCATTGGCACACAACATGATAAGATGGCAGTCAGAGCACAACTTTGAACAGCAACAAGTGGTTGCCCGAACCAACATACTTCTCCTTCAAACCCTTTATTTTGCAGACGTGGTGAAGACTGAGTCAGCCATCACAGAGCTGCTTGTGGGGTTAAACTATATTGCAGGTCTTGAGCAAGAAATGAAGTCAAACAGCACGATGATGGAGCAGGACTTACACAAACAGCAAGAAGACTCAGAAGAGTATCTTGGTTGGCCATTCTAGTCCATCTTTAATCAATGGTGAGGCTCTGAAAGGGGTGAGTGGATTTGTATTTTAGTGGAATCCCTTGGACCTAGTTGTACTGATTTTAAGCTAGAACCTTCTTTTTAAGTTGTGATTCTAATAAATGTACTCTTATGAAGCACAGAACATTTTGGACCCATGTGATTGAGGTCTTTGCTAGTGAGGTCTGGTCATATTTGCCTTCATTGCTGGGACTGACATAATCATCAGTGCTTTCAAAGCATTTTTGGGAAGTTTTCAGTGCAATCTCGTTGATGTATGGTGCACTGGTAATATTTGACATCCGGTGATCTGATGTGACCTTGCAGAAGACATAGAATGCTACCGTTTTTGAAGCAACAGAAAAATTTGAGGCAGGTCTTTCCTGCTATGTAGAGGCTTGGGTAATTGCAAACTTTGTCTGATTTCAGAGTTGAGATGTAGTGGTCAAACCTTCCTGCAAAGCCTTGCAGTGCAATCCCACAGCATCTAGATCAGGTCTCATATATCCTTATCATAGTTAGATTTTGCACCGACCATGTATGGCTTGTAAATCAAAATTTCGTGATGCTTCAATGCAAACACAGAAGGCGTGAGACAAGTAGAGAGCTACCTTTCAGTCAGGTACATGGAAATATAAAACTTCAAAAGGTGCTGCAAGGAGAGGTAAAAGGAGAACCATTGTTGGACAGCCCATAGTGCTCCATCAGTAGCCATATTGAAAACATGGCTTCCAGGTTCTTGTCAGGGCAAGAAATGAGGAGGATGAGGAACCTCCCTCTCTTATGGAAGTCCTCTCTCAGTTATTATCACTTCATTGGGTGTCTTCTTGATGTGTTTTTTCTAAACCTGACTTTGAAATAGGCTACATGTGTGTACCACAAGTATGTGGGCATGGAAGTTTCTCTATGAATATTTGTTAGATGGAAAAGTTTCAAGACCATCTATGTGCATTTGGGTCAGATGCAGGCCATGAACTTGAAGAATTACTTCTCTTCTGCAACAGTGTGTACCAATTTTGTAGAATTCAGTGCTTTAGGGCCATCCAATTGGTTGCTGCTACAAGTTTTGTGCTTCTTATGCAACAGAAACTTAGGAATAAGATTCAGAAAGAAGTGAGTGCACAACAATTCATTCAGGTATGAGTCATTCCTGTGCTCATATGTAACATTAAGGTCTGGGGTGGCAGATTATGTCATTTTCTTGACTACAATGTTTGACATGATCTTCCAGTGATTATCATATACTTGCAATAATGACCAAAATATCTGTTGAGCATGAATTTCTTTTTAGAATCCTTGAACCTGCCACCCAAGACCCTACTGTCATGGAATGGCCTTTGCCCTTTTCCATTATGTTGGGTGCATTGCGTAGCTCGCCCAAACAGCCTCGCCCTGGTGCATTATCCAACATGATCGGAAGGGCTTGACCATTTCATAGTACATAGCATGTGTGGTTGGTGGAAGCTTTCCAAGTTGGCTATGGTGTTCCCAATTCAAGCTGAATGTCATCAAGTAAACAAGAATCCAACCTGTCAGCACAAACCGGTTGACACGGTGTAGTCTAGCTGTACCGTTGGATGACATTTGCCACACCCACATTAATTTAAATGGTAATGTTTGGATGAATACAGTTGGATGTTGTTTGCTCAATGTTCCTCTTTCATCCATATGTCTGAAAACTTGATATCAGCTAAGAAAGTATGATCATATATCTCACCTGTGTTGCAAGAGATTGAGGGGGAAATTGGTCAAAGATATGTGACATGTGTAATGTTCGGGTTTTGGTCGGGCTTTAGGAAATATATCCACCCACATGTGTTTGGTGGAGGTGAATACTAGAGTGACTGTTTTTTGATCCCCGTTGCATTATATGTTGATGATCTTACCATGATAGGTTTGTTGTATGCCAAGTATGTTTGAAAGAAAGGATCATCAGATTATTATATTGGGGCAGTTATACTCTTCAAATTTCAATTCAAGGATCAGAATGATGATGAATGAAAGATTAATCAGTTTGGTTACTTTTGTGAACCAAGCTCCACAAGAGTCAAATAAAGCTCCATTTTCAACTGCAAGTTTGTTTGCTCTCATGCCCGTTTCTGATTTGGTATGAAATGTGCTTAGCACTTCAATCATCAAATGTGTGTGTTTTCCATCTGTAAACCATAAGGGCATTACATTCAATTTATTTTTCATAATTTAACAATTTCATATGAAAAGGGAAGACATTTTGAGGTGGATTTTGTATTAGTCTTGCAATCTTCTTTTGTTTGCTAATGTTTCATGAATCATAAACATGAGAACCTATGGTTGTTAAATTATCAAAATGTGCATAATATTTGATGTGTACATTGAATTTATTTGATCCTCTTTATTCGACCGTTGGATCAAAATTAGTTTTGACTTAAATTGAATAGCCAATTTCACAAGTTGTCATGCACATTCCAAATATTTTTTGATTGCCATAAGTTACCATCAAGATACAAGCTTATTACAAATTATCATATTAGTTATGCAACAATTTGTTTTAGCCTAAAATGGCCCACCCATGACATGCTTTCACCCCAACTAGTGAACCTAGTTGCCCACTTTTAGGAATAATGCATCAATGTATGGAGTATCATACTTGGGCTCTCTGTTGTTGTCCACTAGTGACAATCAACTTTTCTTTTTTTTCTTTTGTCATGTTCTCATATAATTTCTAATAGTTCATCATTATTTATGTCAAAGTCAAGTTTAATTTGAATTAATATAAATATCATGTACATGACAAGGTACATGTCAATTGACTTTTCATATGCATGTTGGTGGGTAAGGAAAAGGAATGAGATAGTTATAAGTATAGAAGGTTGTTAATAGGAAAGAAGTGAGATAGTTAGGATTGGAATTGAAGTATGAATTCTTTTGGAGTTGTCCAGGGATAATTGTACAAAAATTATGAAAAATCAATCGTTTAGTGAGGACTATATGAAGGATTATGTAAAATCTCCCATATATTAATTCCTCAAAATTTCTTGTCACTAGAATTAGTTATACATCATTTTTTTTTTTGCCTAAAGTGACTAACTTGTAATGTGCTTTCACACCAACTTGTGAAACTATTTTCTTGCATTTAGGAATGCACCAATGAGGGTGTGGGGATCATAGGCTGAACCACACCCAAACATTACATATGTCACAAATATGTAATGTTTAGCTTTTAGTAGTTTTTGAGTTATTAGGTAGAGGCTGCAAATATTATTTTTAGAGACTATATGTAGACTTTTGGATGTCACTTTTATGTTGTTGAACATGGAGCCCTGGTTGGAACTAGAGTGTCAAAAATTGTGATGCTCTTGGAGAAAAAACTTGATAAGTTTATTGTTTTCTTTTGATATAAATGGAAGTCCTTAGTGATTGTGTGGTTATAGAAAATCTTTTGCTACACAAATGATGATTGTCATTATACATTGGAAGATTGTGACAACATGAAATGTATTTTGTGTTTGACTTTGATTGTGTATAAAACTAATTCCTTGAAGTCCTTGTAGTAATGCTAAAACTTGGATATAATATTTGCTTGCGATGGATTTCCAATGGCTTCATAAATGCTTTCCTTGCAAACAAACCTTTTGTTTTCTTTGGTTTCTAACTCTTGAATTAGGATCCAATTTTATTCTACATGGTTTCAAGGATTTAAGATCATTCCCATGCAACGGCAATTAATCTCACTCGCTGCAAATGTCTTAATGCCTATCCACCAATTTTGGCAATTAGGGAAGGATATTTTCTTGGGACTCTTCTTTCCATGATTCATTCTTACACTCTTTGTATGTTTATTAGGCTTTACTAAAAATGATCAACCCCTACATGATCATTCAAATATTTTCCTAAGTGTCACCAAAAAAAAGATGGGAATCAATTGTCCCCAACTTTAAAGTCTTATTATTGTATTTAGAGCTCTACGCTGTTGTGCACTACCAATGACAATTGACTATTTTATTTTTTCTTATGTTTTCATATGGCTTTCAATAACTCATCATTATTTACCTCAATGTCAAATTTAATTTAAATTAATATACATTTCATGGACATGAAAAGACACATGTTAATTTTTGTTTTATATCATGTTGGTGGATAGGGGAAAAGAGTGAGGTAGTTATAATATGGAGGTATTTATTAGGAAAGGTGGGAAATAGTTATTAAAAAAGAAATGAAATAGTTAGGTTTGAGAATGAGGTAGTTATTTTTAAAATTGTCTTTGGAATGGTCCATGGATGACCATATGAAGGATTCCAAAAAGTCCCCCACATACTAGTTCCAATAACTTGTCATTGGAATTAGAGTTTTTGGTGTCGTTGTTCACATGTTTACACCATGACAAAAAGAAAAGAGCTTGGGGATTTAAAAGTACAACGCCAAGGAAGAAAGAGCTAGTTGTGATGTAAAAACATAATGTGCATTGATTAAATGAACAAAAGGGGGAAAAAAAAAACTTAATTCGATTTTTTCTGTTTGATGTTCAATTGGGTTTTTTTTATCAAATGTTTCGGAGCATTAAAGACATGATTAACATGCATTGCAACAATAGCAATAGAATTCCATGCTACTACACATCATTGCTCACACGCTTGCATCATAACACATAGAGGCAATAGTGGTAGGTACATGACATTCAACTTATAAAGAGGTGAGGAGTTGTAGAGGCTTGAACCCTAGTAATTGTGTCATCAAAAACCCCACTAACATGCGCAACAACACCAATAGAGCTATTGATTCTTGAGCTCAAATTAGGGTTGGTTATAGATGATAATTGTGAGGAGTCTTTGAAGAAAGAAAGAAGAGCTTGAGGGTAAGAATCTTCTAGCACCTGATTATAAGAAAGAATGTGCACCATAGGTTTAAAGCCGGATCCTAATGACAGTAGGAGGTGCATCAATGCATTAAGGAGGTATCCTAAAGATGGCAGGAAGGGACGGGTTTAAGGTGGGAGCAACGTGGTAGTCTAAGGTAGGTGTTTTTTTTTGGTTGGCTTTATTTCCTTCCCCCACCTTTTTTTTTTCCATTTTTGTTCCTTATCTTTCAACACAATGGAGGCCCTTCCTTCTTTAGTTTTTGGGCCTCCCTTAGGTTCTTGTTTTGATTCAGTTCCTCAAGTGGCTTGCAACCTTTTTGATGTCTCCTTGTCCCTTGGGGGTAGGGGTGGGGCCCTTCACACGTTCCTTTTTCTAGTTGTGGAGTCCTATTTTCCCAATGTGGCATGGTTCGACATCGGAAGCATTGTCAAGCATATCAAGTTCTCCCTCCAAATGGCTCTTTAGGTTCTTCTATTTCCTCTTTGGCCCCCTTTCCCCCTAGTGGCTTGGGTTTGGATTTTAACATTAGATCCTTTGAACACCTTCCATTTGGGCCCTTCCCTAACTGTGTTTGTACATGCACATCTTTTTTATACTTCACCGAAATGTGTAGCTTGTTTTTTGTTTTTTTCTTGATCACCTAGTGCATGACCCTTTTGATGTGATGGCTTGGAACATATTCTTATTGTTCCTTTAGTGGTGTCTTTCTCTTCCCTTCATGGGGAATTAGTTGGGTATAGAGAGATTAGAGAGCACCTTCAACAATTCTTCTCTAGTAATTGGGAGGAGCTTTAGGTGGAACATTTTTTGTCAGTGTAGGCAACAACCTTGTCTTTAGTTATGGGCACCTCCACAACTTTGCCTAATTATGATTTTGCCCTTACAATACCTTCCCGTGTCAACTAGGATGGAATTTAACCCTAGGGCGCACTAGGGAGTTCGTGTGTGGCACCAATGTTTTTACCCTTCTTACCCTACTTTCGACATCCTCAAAAGCAATTGGCACATTGCTAGCTTTGCACCCACCTTATATAAATTCCCCATGTTTAGATTCCTTGTTGAACTTTCGGTTAAATTCAAACCTTGAACTTTCTATAGACTTTTTCAAGTTTGCATTTTTTCACATGTTTCACTTATTGACTTGTGGTCCATCTAGCATGGTCTTCAAGCATTTTCAAATTTTTTTTCCCCCTGAGGATTCAACGAATGACTTCATTCAATTCCATGAATTGTGTTCCCATGTCACCATTGGCCACAGCCTTGGGTCCATAGTTTAGGTTTTTGGGGCTAATCAATTTTTGGATTTGGCTAAATCCTTTGATGGCATCCATCTACTTGCAATGGGAGAGTTATTCTATTACTTGGTGAGCATGGCTTTATGCCTATAGTTTCGTGATGTGTTTTTTTTTCACTTACCACCACATCGATTCAAGGTGGTGGTTAAAAGAGGTTGTGAGGCCGTGATCCATGGTATTTGGACCATTTTGGATGCCCATTCTGATTGGGTGGTGTTTCAAGTAGACATTCACTTTCAACACCATTTTACATAACTACTTGGTCATATTCTAAAAGCTTTGGGCAATGGGAGGCAAGTTGTCCCAACTTTTCCCTTTTGTTCAAGTTTTTTTATGGCCTTCAAGTTCCTTTGTATTTTAGTCATTGTTATTCTTTAGGGGTTTTGTTTGTCATTATTTTTTTTGTGGGCACACACTAAGGCAACTTACTAGTAGGGCCTTTTTTTGCACTAGTTCATTTTCGCACTTTATGTTGTTCTTTGGGGGTTTTCCTTTTGTGTCTCTTCTTTTTTTTAGCTGATGACACCCATATCTTCGGCCCTACCCATGTCATTTCCTTCGCTTTTGATCATTTTGTTTCCCAATTAACTTTTATTAGGTTGTTTGTTTAACTTTGCAAATGCTCACCCTAGGTTCTGTCTAACTTACCTCTTGGGTTTATCCCTCCTATTGAATTTTGTTGGCCCCCCTATGGTATGAGGATCCTTAGTGTCCCTTTTGGCTCTACCTCCTTTGACTTTTCTTTTTTGCAAGAGGTTTTAGGCGAGGATATTCAACATGCAAATGTGTTCCTTTAAAGTAAGGGATGTCCAAGTGGCTTTTGGTTTTTTCTCTCAATGTTTCGCTCAAAGGCTTTCATTTTTGCTTCATTGTTTCCCCCCTTTCCAGTTATTGGAATTAGCTCGTTGTTTTTTATTCCATCATGATGGGAATTTTTGGGAGGTTTTTAGGTTCAGTTCGGGCTCATTAAAATGCCTTGAAACCATTCTAGTCCGTCAATAGGTGGCTCTCCCCATTTCTAATGGGGGCCTAGGTTTGATTTCCATGGAGGTCATTGTTCTAGTTATTTATCTAGGGAAGTGGGCCTGTAATGGCCCCTGTCATAACTTTTAAGTTTTTGTTGGATTTTTACCCATTTTTGTTGGAGGCAATAGGAGCGAGCAATTCGGGGCCACTATATTTTTAAACACATTTGAAATCGGCATGAGATCTTGTTCTTTTCAGGGATGTAACATGTGTCCTTCTTTTTGAACAATTGGCCAAGAGGAGTGCATATCACATCAAGAGAATATTTTAGAAAGATTACACAACCATACTTTTCTTAACATCCTTTTTTATTTACCTTTTAATTCACATTGAACACGCTTGAGGTTGTGTGTGGGGTTGGGTGTAGGGGCTTGGTTAACCCACCTACTCATTCCTTTTTTTTTGCTTACCTTCAAATGTTTTCTCCATTGCCTTGTGCACTAGGTTGAGTTTTCCCATCTTTTTGTCCTTAAGGTGTCACATTGCATTTGTAGCTAGCCTTTAGATCCTATAAGGATCCACCTTCTTCTTTACACACATGGTAACAAGAAGATGGCCTCACATGATTTTGTGCAAAATGTTCTCGCAACCATTATGAAAGATGCCGGTTTTCATGTGTTGCAAGAATAGACTCATATTTTTCCACCCCCCGCCCTATAATCTTCACACTGTCAAGTCAACATTGTGTTTTCAGTTGATGGTGTTTGCACATTGGCAAACCTTGTCATTGCCAAACCCATTTAAATTGATTTGGTTTCGTGGGTTGTTTTTTCCTATGGGGTTGCTATGAAAGAATTGTAGCTTAGGGGAAGGATGGTTTTTATCATGATTGGTTCTTAGTGGACATGTTTTTCCCTCTAGTTTTAAAGGTTTTTGGGTGTTTACATTAGCAAGTGGATGAGTTTTTTCATTGATGTGCCAACATGGTGTGGGGAACAAAAGGCACAAGAGACCTTCTTCTTAATTTTGTGCGCATTTTATAGGTAGAGGGTGTCAATGATGCTACAACGAGCATACGCGATTTTTATTTTGAAACAAGTTGTTGCAATAAGCAAGGGTTTTTCTAGGTTAGGCATCCTTTCAAGAGGTCCTCCCCTTTCTTTATTTGATATGCTTCTTGTGATTGGAGGGGTCCAAGAACTTGATGTTCCCCCCTCGTGATTCGCCTTCTTTGGTGGTTTTTTTTGTCTTTTTGGACATGGGTCCTTCCATTTTGTTCCTTGTATTCCCCCTTTTTTGGGTGCTTTGGTTTATATTTGATTAACAAGGTTTCATCAATTAGGATATTAAGGACTACATAAACAAAAAACATCTTAGCATAATGTCCAGACTCTTTGCTACCTATCCAATCACATCTAAATTATGGGCGATAAGGGATCAACACACTCCGACTTCTTTCTCAACAAGCCCATTGCTCATTTTTGTGGCAATATAATAATTACTAAACACACTCCCAACACTCATGAAATTGGTTACCAAATAAATAAGCAGAAACATATCCGCTTACATAAAACAATTCATGAACTTGAACATTGAAACTTAGGAAGTTGGACAAAGACAAAATAATGACCCAGAGAGATTATCAACAGAATTCCCCATAGTACACCAGATCTCCAAAACAAAATTTCCCTTCAGAGTTCCCATTGTTGCGTGTATTCTTTCCTAGACTCACAGAATCAACACTTCTCTCATAGAATTCTAAAATCACCCAAACACATCACAACTTATATTGCCATTACCTCTCTGAAATCCCTAGGTGCTTTATCACTTCCCTCAATGTGACCCCTAAATATTTCTATTACTTCTATTTCCTTTCCCCTGAAATGTATGGCGCAACAAAAAAACATATCCCCAAAGCAAAGTGACTACCAATAGTAGGGCATTCTTCCCACACCATTCCTTTGATCTCCCACAACTCTAACCTATGGTTTCCATGACCAAGATGACACACAGAATCAACTCAAAAGAAAGAGAAACTTAACTCCATGTTCTACCTCCATTGCATCTAGAGCGCCCAACTTATACAATGTCCCTCGAATCTCCATAATACACATTGTCCAAAGAACAATGCAGCACACCTTGAACATTAAGAACAAGAAAATACTAACCAATGCCAAGCATCAGCAAAGCCAGAAGTCTAATAATAATGCCATCACTCTTAACCTGCAAGAAAATAAAGAAACAACATGCAAAGCTAACTGTCCACAAAACCTCTCCTCCCATCACTATCAACTACTGAAAGTTTGTTGCTTTTCGGCTTCCGCAGTTAATGTGATCATATTTCCATTCATTAAGGTTTCACCACCCTAATTTTGTGTCACATAAGAACCAATAATGCTTATATTAAGAATGTCCAAATCTTGAACATATTTTCTGTTGCATTTGTATCTTTGCAACACCATTTCTTTCGTGACATCTTTTGTGAGAAAATAACATAAGGAGAGTCAAACCCTGGAAGGCTTCTATTGCTACCTACATATATACAAAATAGAGCACAGAAATGTAGCTACTAATGAAAAGTCCATGACTTCAGTTCTACATCTCATTTGACTTCCAGATACCAATTAGGTGGTGCAAATAACACTTCTTTGTATTCCCTCAGCAACTTGTGCCTTCAAATTATAGACAAATTGTTAAGATGTCAAGCTCAACTAGAGTTAACATTCATGATGTGCCTCAGTGACCGTTCTACATCGATTAGTGCGCTTAGTGACCGTTCTACGTTCACATCGACTAACGCGCACGCAACGGATCTTCACCACTGTTTTTTTTGGAGGACTTGTTGTCGTCTATGGGCGTGGGTGTTTGCAAGAGCTCAAGCTCTCTCCCCCCCCTATCTTTTCATAGTATTAGAGCCTGGTACAGGCTAAGGGCTGAGCAACAAGCACAAGAAGCAAAAGAGGCGGTACGACAGCAAGAGGTCATCATCTCTTCCCCTTTCGTGTTCGCCACTACACCCATGTCGGAGCTCTTCGGGAGGCACTAACAAACGACATCGGATCGAAGAGCTGTCTTCGCCAAGACGAAGCTATAGGGATTGTATATAGTCTTTTGGACGAAATTTTAGGGCTGAAAAATTGCGTTTTTGCATCATCTCGACCTCTGTTTTGAGTCAGCAGGCGTTCGTGTGCTATTCAGACAAGATGTCAAATGACATCAATCAAATTGTTAGTGAGAAGCTTGACAAGAACAACTTCCATGCTTGGAAGTTCAGGATGACCAATTTCCTTATGGGAAAAGGATTTTGGGACTATGTGGAAGGTGAGAATGAAGACCCTCCAGAGTTGCCCAAGGAAAATGCCATTGCAGTAGAGATAAAGGCATTCAAGGATTGGAACCAGGGTGCATGCAAGGTCATGTATAGGTTGTCTGTTAGTGTTACATACACTATGATTGGGCACATATAGGATGCTCACACTCCAGTAGAAGCATGGCAAAACTTGGTGCAAATGTTCCAGACAAATACGAAGGCAAGGAAGCTGCAGCTAAAACAAGAGCTGCACACTGTGGAGAAGAAGAACATGTCTATCAATGAGTATTCATTGAAGATCGAAGGTATTGTTGAATCCCTTGCATCTATTAATGTATCTGTGGATGATGATGATTTGGTCAACGTTTGTCTAAATGGACTTGGAAAGGAATACAAACCTTTCAAGACATCCATAATTGTCAGGGAGAATGTTCCCAATTTTCGAGATCTTGTTTCAATGCTGATTGTAGAAGAGAAAACTTTAAATGAAGATTATTCTACACAAAACAAGAACAATGTAGAGCAGCAAGCCTTCTACTCAAATACAAGTAGAGGCAGAGGAAGAGGTCGTGGTCAAGGCCAAGGTGGTGGCCATTTTGGAAATCAAAATTTTGGACAGCAACAGTCAAATGACTCACATCAACAACAGTCATACAGAGGTGGTGGAAGAGGCCAGTCTCAAGGCAGGGTGGGCCAAAGAGGACGTGGCAATTGGAACAGACAACAATCTGGATCAGATTCTAGAGATTATCATTATTGTGGCAAACCAGGCCATTGGGCCAGAGAATGTAGAAAAAAGGAAAGTGACATGAGGAATGGAAGACTGTAGCAGAATAATTATGCATCCTCAAGCAGGTAGGTTGAAGATAGGTATGAACATCTATTTGTTGTGCAGCACATGCTAAATATAGTGGTTGCAAATGTATCCACAAATGTTGATAATGTATGGTATGTGAATTCGGGAGCCTCTTACCACATGACCTATCATGGTGAATGGTTTAGGGCTGTCAAAGATCTAGAAAAACCAGGTTATGTAGAGATGGGAGATGACACAACCCATCCCATTGCTCATATCGGGAATGTGCCATTAGCTATGCAAGATGGCAAGATAAAGTACTTGTTTGATGTACTTCATGTGCCCAATATCACAAAGAACTTGGTTTCTGTTGGGCAAATGATTGAGCAGGGTTTGCAAGTTTGGTTCAACCCTAATGGCTACTATGTCGAAGACTTCAAGGACAAATGTCGTTTAGTTGCTAAGGGCAAAAGAGTGGGCATAATGTTTACCTTGGATGTAAGCATGCCTGAGGTGGAAGCTGCTATGTTTGCACAAGGTGCAAGAGTTGTGGTTGATATGGACATATGGCATAAGCGTATTGGTCATGTAAATGAGTAGCGATTGAAGTCTATGCAGAGTTCAGAAATTGTCACAAGTTTGCCAAAGTTTAAGGTGGATGGAATGCATAAGATATGTGAAACATGTCAATTTGGGAAACAAACAAAGAATGTGTTTCCGCATGACAAGAATGTAAGTAAGAGAGCACTTGATGTAGTGCATTCAGATGTATGGGGGCCAACCAAGACAGCGTCAATGGGAGGATGTTGCTACTATGTATCATTCATTGATGACCACACAAGGAGAGTGTGGGTGTACTTCATGAAGGAAAAAAGTGAAGTGTTTACTCACTTTCAAAATTTCAGAATGTTGGCTGAAAAGCAAACAGGGTTGCAGGTTAAATGCCTAAGGTCAGATGGAGGGGGAGAATATTTCTCTAATGAGTTTACTACATATCTGAAAATGCATGGAATTCAGAGGCAATTTACATGCAGGTATACTCCGCAGCAAAATGGAGTTGATGAGAGAAAGAACAGGCACATTACAGAGGTTACTCGTGCATTAATGGCTGACAAGAGCATGCCACATCATTATTGGGTTGAAGCAGTTGCGACTGCAGTTTACATCATGAACAGGACCCCCACAACAGCAGTGCATGGTATGACTCCAGAGGAGAAGTACAATGGCAGAAAACTAGATTTGTCACACTTGAAAGTGTTTAGGTGCATTTCATATGTACATGTACCAGATGGGCTATGGACTAAGCTGGATCCGAAGGCTGAAAAATGTGTTTTCATTGGGTACTCATTTGAGTAGAAAGGGTATAGATGTTATTACCCTGTCACACGTAAAATGAGGGTGAGTAGGGATGTTGTGTTTGATGAAATGAGCAGCTGGTATGCTAATGTGAAAGACACTATTGGGGCTGATGTAGATGAGCATGTGGTTGCAAAGAATGCAGGTCAGCAATCACAAACATTGAGTGGACCACGAGAGTCCCTTTCTAGTGGGTCTACTAATAGACCATGGAGTGGTAGGCTACGTCATAATAATAGTCCTACAAATACAGGTGATGCATCATATAAAGGAAAAGAGAAGGTTGGTGAGGCCCTTGGTATGCCTGACATTTCTGCAGGATATTCAGCTGTAGATGGAAAGTCTAGTGGCTCTGAGCAGAGCCTTGATGAGGAGTTTGGGATTCCAGCTATCAGGACACCTGGTGTGAAAAGAACTAATGTAGCAAATAGGACACCACGAACAGATCCAGGTCCACACAAGTCTACCAGGGAAAGACGACCAGTTTAGAGATTGATATATGATGGTTATGTAGCTCACCATTATGCATATATGGAAAAGGTTGTGTAGGATGTTGAACCCATTTGTTTTGAGGATGCCATTGGGCATGCACTTTGGGATAAAGCCATGGATGAGGAGATGGTTGCATTGGATGCAAACAGGACATGGGAGTTGGTGCCTTTG
>Ga0209611_10005629_pt1 | contig 20870 bp, 19 predicted proteins | sample S1TSphgellanicum_3_FD_187693 | JGI IMG/M metagenome (GOLD analysis project Ga0209611, IMG submission 187693) | Host-associated microbial communities from peat moss isolated from Minnesota, USA - S1T2_Fc - Sphagnum magellanicum MG (SPAdes) (version 2) | ecosystem: Host-associated > Plants > Peat...
GGGGGAAAAAAAAAAAAAAAATCGGGCAGGGAGGATGGGATTTTCGTTCATCCAGAAAACGGCCTCAACGGGCTCATCCGCAACTGGTGCATTGGTGGGTGCTAATTCACTCCAGCCCATCTAGCGAACGTGAGAACTGGGATCATGACGTTCTTTGACTAGCAGGTCTTGCGTCCCCTTGCATCTAAGGAACGCGAGGGTTGGCAAACCGACCAGTGTTGTGCGGTTATTTGAATCTATAAAGAACTGCCGGATTCGGTTCTTAGAACAAACAAATCAGAATTTAAGAACCGTTTTTCTGGGGGTATTCCAAGACTCTCAAAGAACCAGCGGTTTTCATGAAAGAACCAGCAATGAACTGGCAAATTAATGGTCGGTTATTTGAAATTTTCAAATTTTTGAGGATGCTGGGGTGATATATCAGAACTCTGTCTTTGATTTTTGAGAACCGTGGTTATGAGTCCTAAAAAGCCCTGATCGTGTCGGGGCCTGTTCCAATGTTCGCCGGTTCTCAAACTTGGGTGGGTTCTAGCTTCAATTCTCGGACCCATTGTCAATTATGCAACCAAAAGATTGTGAATTTTGAAATAACCGCCTTGAGACCCGAACCATGGAAATTTTACATTAGAAATTACTGTTTCCGAACCTGACCAACGGCATAATATTGACCATAGTTGGTAAAACTAATTTTTTTCTAAAAAGGTTTTTAGCTAATGTAAAATGAAATTGGTGATATGGTTTGACAATTTGTATGCAAAGTAAATAAGTTTGTGATCTGACAAATAGGCTTCTGTTGTCCCTGAAAGACATTGGGTATTAGTAGAATTACACCAAACATGATCAAGACAAGGTTAACATAAAGTCCAAATGTACATTGATGTACAAACATTTACAACAATATGGTTAGGAATTAAGCTTACTAGAAAGCCCAATGTAATAGAACTTATATATGTATGTTGATTTGTACATATATGGACATGGATGTGATGATTCACCAAAGAACTGATTCTCTCCAAAAACTGAACAAGCTGGTTGATTTAACTGAAAGCTTATGTAGTGAAACTTATGTCTCAATCTCCAATATGTTCTTCAAAAGTAGTGAGGTCATCGGTTAGGGTGAGGGAAAATGAATCACAAATTCGAATGGCCTTCAACAAATGATTCACATCCTTTGACTAACGTATAACATTAGCAATTAGTAATCATTTTTTTGTAACTATTAAATAGCCTTATTATTAATTGTCACTTTACAACAAAAATAAAATTTGAGCGTCATTAATTTATTATCAAAATATTAATCTAGGTTGTCCATTATGATGCCAATAAATCTTGGCACATTCTGTAATCAAATTCTATCATGTGGCACTATTAAAAAATTTTGAGTGAAAATTATTTTATGTTTGAAATATTGATTTCAATTGTTCATTATGATTGTTCATTTTAGTTGGCTCTTGATTGTGACATGTGGCACAATCGAAAGTTGACATGACATATTAATTGAATTTTGAAAAAATAAATTTTAAATTTTGTATTTAAGTAGCTAGGTATGTGGATATCTAAGCTAAAAACCTACCAACCTAAGTAAAATTAGGTAGGTAGGATATACCTACCTACTTAAACCACATGCCTACATACCTACATAGGTACGTAACACCTACCTACATTACATACCTATTTATTTACTTCAGTCTTAATTAATTCTTGAACTTTTTTCAAAGGTCTACACATATATATAATGAATAAACATACAAAACCTCAAACCATTAAAGGAAAACACATTTGAATTTTGTTGTTTAATGACAACTCCACAAAATGTTTTGTCATGAGAAAATATGATTTGACAAGTTGCAACGTTTGTTTATGCAAAAACATTTATGGCAAACATAAATAAATATGTTAAAAAAACATTTGTCTTAATTAATGATAAATTTGGTATTAAATATTTCATATTACATTATAAAATAACTAGTATATTATGTCAATAAACAATAATATATTATATTTTAGTTATAATATTATGTAATATATTGGTTATTACATGTTAAGTATTAAATATAATGTAGATGACAATGTATGTCATACATACACATACATAAAGACATGTACATAATTACATTTTAATGCTATAATGTTATACATTTGTTGTATTTATACAATAAATGTAATTAAAATATGTATAGATAAAATTTTAAATATAGATGTATTTATATTATATACATATATATCTGTAATAAAATTATATATATATGCACTATTATTGATGTATATATAATACATATACATAATATTGTAAATGTAATATATATTGCTAGTACCATATATTATAGTGTATATATGTGTTATTATACAAACACATATATGACATTTTATATCATACAATAATTTTACACATAATCATAATGAAATATAAAAATTAATGAAAATTATAAGATTTTATATTAAATTAAATTAATTATTTGAATAATATAAAAAATTGACTTTAATGACTCATCCTAAGCGAATTGCTTCTACTAGACCATGGACATGAATGATTCAAGTTTCACCCAAGCTGAAATGGCACAAGGGTATGATGGCTTAGTTCATGTTGAGGTGAAATGATGTAATGAAATGCTAACCTATGGTGACATAGTTCACTTTTAAAACCCATTAGTGAATTGGGTGGCTGATCTAAACCCCAATTTTGTAATAGGGATTGTACTTCACATCTTTTCAACCAATACAATGTGAACAGAATAATTGGAATGTCACTTTGGTTTTTTGGAATGTGGTCCATTATTTGCAAAGTTACAAACATGCAAATTTCATGACATTTCAAGGGTACTACAGGAGTCAATTGGTTTTTTTTTAAATTGTTGAGGACAAACATGTGCTTTTTGAATTTCAAAATTCCATTTTGCTAATAAGTGTACATCATTCATTCTCAAAATTGAAGAGGACATCCATGTTGATGATTAAAAGAGCAAAAGGAGTCGAACTTTGAGAGGACGGATGAGAATACAACAACACATTGGCAGAAGAGTCTCTTAAAAATCTGTGGATGCGAATGGAGTTCAGACAATACTATATCATAAGAACAATATTGTCATGAAGATGGGATGCTCTGTGCTTTATGCCAATTTCCAATGTTCAAGCCAATATATGGAAGAGAGCAATAGTCACACTGCAGAAGTTCATTGAGGCCTGATGCACCCAACTAGTGTAAAACAAGATTGCCAGCAAGATCAGTGGAACATCTTGAAGTAATCTGCCATAACACACCTAGAAGAGCATGGTGATGGACACAACAAAGTTGACAAATAACTAATTGTGGTGTTATCAACCTCACAGGCAAAGCACCAGTTGTCCAGGGGTTGGAGGAGGTTTGGGCTACACAGCCAGAAGGACACCCCCTCCTCTTTGACCAGCACCTCTCTTAAGGAGGAAGAAGAAAACTGAGGTTAGTCAGTAACTTACTTTGTTCAACCTTGACTATGAATTACAAAAAAGAAGTATAGAAGAGCTAGCAACATTGACTATGCATTACAATCTACCATGGCCTGATCAACTATCCATAACAACCTACCATGGCCTTCATAGTGAAAAGTCTCCAATTACACATAGGTGACTTGGGTCGAAAGCAATACAATAGGTATAGACCCTAGGTAGCTACTTTTGTGGCATCTCCTCCATTGTCACACAGATGCAGAATACAGAACATACAAGTAACCAAGTACACAAAATGTCCAGCAAAGTAGTAAAGGGTGCAAAGTTGCGGTTATCTCCCTTTGCAGCTTCTTCCACTCTGAGTCCGTTTGTGCATTTTTCACTTACAAGCTGTTAACAAGGAGTTGACCACATGTATAACAAGCCTCAGATTGGCTTGCTCCCCTGGAACAGTTGTGTGGATCAGTTGACGATGCAAATTTTGGTACAGCTGTTCCAAAAAGGGTCGCATGTGTGGGGCCAACACTGGGTCATTAGGGTTAAGAACCAATGCAGCCTCACGGATCCACGACAGCTTTCGTCCTGTGCCATTGCTCAAATCACAGCCCAGTTGTTGCACAAGTGACAAAACAACTCCTTGGCTCAATGGCAGAGGTACTGTTGAAAACACCACCGCCTCATCCAACTGCCAAGAAAAACAACCACATCCTTCAGAAACAAACTGCTTGTGGGAAATAAGTCAGAGCCATCAAATGTGCCATATAAAACGTGATGATAGATGGGGAGAAACTTGCAGGTCCAGTAACATACCTGCATGCACAACCAGGACACAATTGCCACATTGCTGAGAGAGAGTGCCTTGTTGAAAGCTTCTTCCAGCTTACCCTCACTGACAAGTCTTGTTAGCTCAATTGTGGGGTCAAGAGATTCCTCCAGGTGTTGCAAAGACAGCACCTACATACACCATGTCCCAATCAATACCTTGACTTGTCCACCACAAATAAGTTCACATGAACCTTCTAAACATTCAACAATTTCCCATCATCAAATTTGGAAGATGCCGTGCTTATACTTTAAACATGACTACTCTTGCGAAACATATGCTTGGACGTTTTCAAGCCTGAAGAGAATGAAGCAGATGTATGTAATGAGGAAATCAGCTAATCACTGACAATGTAGCCAACTTCAGGGGAAGAGAATGTGAGATGATAACCTTGTCAGGGATGTTCATCTGCTTGGCTATGTGTGAGTTGTGTACTGCACTTGCACTAGCATTCTCTGCAAGTGCTACTAGATTCCTTTGGCCCTCAGCTAACTCACCCTTCAAAGAAGTTGCAAGTGATGCTGCTGAGGCCACTGTCTCCTGCAGAACCACAAATTCCAGACACTGTATGTCAGAAGTAGTCCTCATTGTCAAGGCACTTTGCTTTGGATATAAATGTTCAGGTACAGGAATGTCAATAAAAGGGGAACATTGTTTAGTGGTCACTAACAGCACAATGTGGGCATGCGGATCTTCCTGTCAAGGATTCCGACTTCTGCCTCGGTGGTCATGCTATGGATGACAGGTTTAATTCTAACCATCAAATTAGTTGGTTTGACTGGCAACCCAGTAATAGAAATAGAGACATGAGGAGGAGCAGAACAATTTCTGATTTGAGCAGAAGCCAACCTGCAGGGTGGATGCAAGAGCTGAGTGTGATGATGCAAGTTCTTGTTGGGCGCGAGAAGTGTACTCAGCCATGCCATGCTGGAAAGAAGATTCAACTTGCTCAAACATAGACCGGCATGAGCGCTCAAATGATGGGATGACTGTACTCTCAAAACATGTGCGCAAGGCCTCCTGCACCATACCACATTATCACAAGCTATCTTGAGTAAGATTTATATCTTGTAAAACCAAGTATATACTGACAGGTCACAATAAAGGGCAGTCCATCTTGTGTCAGTTCATGCCAGAAATCAATGCTTAATAACTAAACAGAGTGACCTGACCTGAAGTGCCTGCCGACCAATAGTTTGAAACTGTGTCTGTAGCTGTCTGGTCACTGTCCCCTCCAATTTAGCTCCCACTGACTTTTCCAACTGTGGAAACATTCTCTCTGTTACACCCTTCTGTGCAGACAGCCCGCCCACCCACCCTTTCCTTCTGTCAGTCCAGAATGTGAAGCTGAGATTCAACTATCTCAGTGCCTCACGATTAAGCTGCTGACTTCTGATTGGTGAGAAGTCTTCTCATAAGGATTTTCTTGGAGAAGCCTTGCAATTGTGGGCCCCAAACAGTTTGAGAGGAAGACAAGAGGGAAAGAGAGGGTGTATTTGTCAGGAAGTGAGTACCTAGGAACCTTGCCAGGAAGACCTATAGCACAATGCAAAGAGATATGGAAGAAGTCAGAAGTAAAGAAAACTTACCTGAAAGGATTCAGCGACAGTTGTGGCAACTACATTCTGAAGAGGAGGCAGCACTGCCTGAGCAACAGCTGGACCGATGGCAGCAAACTCCTTCTTGAACCCTCGCTCCAGAGCAACTGGCATATCCTTGTTTACAAAATTGGTCAGGAGTGTAGTGACCTGCTGTACCCTTTCACGCTCCAACTTCTCTCTCTTTGCGTTCTCTTCTGCTAATCGTGCCCACATGGCATCCACGTGGGCCTTGAGAACCTTCTCCATCCGCTGCCCCAGTGCTCCTGATACAGTGCAACAGAAACAGATCGGCACCTCTCCTCACATGAGTTTGCTTCCTCTAACTCAAAAGTTTCTGAGGAAGACAATGAAGCACTAGCAGGTAACCCATGCCTGTCAGCTCTGCTGGCTAGCTTAAAGGATGGTAGACATAGGATTTCAGTTGGTTGACCCTACTGTACAATGCAGTATTTGTGGTCAAGGAGAAGAGGCTGACATATAGCATGAGAGCATAAAGTGCAAGTACCAAACATTCCAAAACTACAAGGTCCACAACTATCAACAGGGCAAACCCAAACCAGTCCAGGAACCACCTCATGTTGACCACTCAAAAGAGAGAGACAGCCTGCAAATGTATGCATATGGAACGATTCAAGATTTTACAATTGGCACTGGGCATACCTTCCATGCGTTTGCCCTCCTTGTTAACTGGCACTGCCACCATAACAGTCATTTGTTTGTGCAACTCTTTCTGCATGGAAACCAACTGAAAAGCCCACACCCAACCAGTAGATGACAACACAAGTCAATTTCCTCATGTCATTTCAGAGATTGAAGGAAACATGACAATGAGTGCAGTCATGACCTTACGAGAGGTGCTCACAAAGTGTCAGACCATCACCATCATCATGAGTAGCAGTGATGAGCTGCCATGGCTACCCAGTCAATTATCTCAAAAGATCTCCAAATGAACAGCTGACACTGAACTTCAGCACATATGTGACTGCATATGGCTGTCAACTATTGCACAATGACAAGTCAAATGCCTCAAGAGATTCTTGTTGACGTACCAAAATCTAATGCAAATGAGCTAATAAGCAGCAGATCAATGACATGGCACTTTTATCTGGAAGGAACTATGACTGCACAAAATACAAATTTTCCATACCTGGTTCAGTGCATCCTGCATTGTGGCCACCTGGGCAGCTAATCCAGGATCCAAGGGATCTGAATTCATGTTGTAAGAAGCCTCCCCTTCTGGCATTGATCCAGGAGTCATCAGATCTGGTATCTGGGGAGATGACTGCACTGCTGCAGGCTCAACCCCACCATCATATGTCTTGTTCTTGTTCTTCCTCCCCTTTGCACTCACAGACATCTGAGGAGGTAGAGGAACAGAAGAGAAGGTCATGTCTCTCAACTGCTCACGTGCTCCATCTACAGTTACACTCATAGGATGCTTCCTATCATCCAAAGAGTCTCCCTCTTCCACCTGTACACTCTCCTCTTTTGAGTACATTTCAAGGAAGCCAAGCCTAGGTTGGCTTTCCTGACCTTTCTCATTGTACTCGGTACTTGCACTAGCATGTAACACTTCATGGGATGTCGACAGCACAGAATCTCTCCCTCTGTTATCTAGGCTCTCTGACTCCACACTCTCTTTCTTCATGGCAACTGATGGATTGCTGGCATTCAAACCCTCCATGTCAAAGTGCAGTTTTGTATCCTCTGGATTTCTATCTTTAACAATAGGCTCCTGTGGAGCAGCTGGGGTTTGGACATTGTTGGTGTCAAATGACCTGGAACTACTTGCAAGATTCATAAGCTCAAAAGGGGTAATCAAGTGAGGAGGATGAACACCAGACTTTACGCTGCTGGTACTCGAGAACCCTTCTCTTTCCTCTCTGCTTAGAACATCATCCCTCAAAGAATTGCTGCTGGAGGAGGAGTGAACTCTCTCCAAAGTCACATTGTCAGTAGGTGTTGTTAATGAACTAGATTCTGGCTGGCTATCCAAAGGCTTCTCCAGCTTCTCCAGCTTCTCAAGCTCTTCAGTTGATGAAGCTGTGCTTACAGGCACATACTGCATATCTGGTTTTGTTGGACTCTTAGAACGTGACCGTCTCTTTGATGATTGTGGTGGCTTTGTGATGCTACTAGCTGCCATACCCTCTGGCTGACTCACTGGCATGGTGGCCACCTGAGGTACAGAGCCACTGGTTGACTGATTTGCTGGTGTTGTTTCAGATGGAGGCTTCCCATAATCGTCAAGCATTTCCTTTACAGGAACTGTACCCAGCTTGGTTATATCCAATGGTGTGGTCCTCTCTGTCCCCGCATGTGAGACTTCTCGGTGGCCAACCTCAACCGGGCTCCCAAATGCTGATGAAGCAGTCATGCTGCGGGGTGGAACACTCACACTCGGACCAGTCAGGACAGTTGCTGTTGCACTCCCCAGCTCCAGGAAATCTCCTGCCCTCTTCTCATTAGCTGAGATTTGAGCAGTATCATGTGTCTGGGGCAACACTGGGACTTTCTCCAGCGTTGATGGAGGCTCTGAGCTATATTCTTCATTGGGAGGAGGCAGGCACTGTGACACATCTAGGATGTACTGCTGTATGGCTTGTGTTTGCACACAGTACACTTGCACAGTACCCTCTTTCTCTTCTGCAACTGTAAGGCTAAGAATGGGGAATGTAACCGAAAACTCTGCCAAATAGTTCATTCTCGCAGGAACTGCGCCAACTCCAAACTCAACATGCACTGCATAGATAGCATTCCTCTTTGCATTTGCCAACAAAATGAGGCTCGCCTGAGGTGCTACTGCAAGTTGGTTGAAGAAGGCATTCTCAAGTTTGCCTTCCGCAGACGAGCTCTGGAATTCCAGGGTCTGAATGCAATGCCACATTCCTGTATTGAGTTTTGACAGTGATTCTTCGTGGCTACCAGTTGACGCCCACAGCTTTAGCACCCGATTAAGGGGACCCTGCGAAAATTATGCAATATAAATTTCAGTCTGCCTATTCAAGCAAAACATCACAACCTCCCAAAAAGCCTTTGTTTATCTGCTAACTTGTTTGTATCAAATTCTCAGCCAGTTTCTGCTGTGAACCACATGAAGGGCAAAGGACAGTGCAACAGCAGAAATAGAATCTGTACCGCAGTAAGGATGGTGTGATCATCAGGGCGATCTGGTGCAGACAAAAAGGCAACTGCACTCACAGCCTCTCCATCATGTGGTAAAATTTTTGACAATGGTTTCCTTGTTTTGTCCTCCCAGATCCTCATCTGATCAAAAAAATCACCCAAGAGCACAAACAAGAACAAAATTTCAGATCATACCTTAGATGTTGATACCTTCTTGACAATGACAAGGAAAAGTGGCAGATCTTGATCACCCAATCTAGCCTGTCAATCTGTCTCATTGAGCAAACATTAAGAAAAAGGGCGAGTAGATGGCCAAGAAAAAATGGAGAGAGCTTGACTCACGGTGCCATCCTGGGACGCTGATGCCACATGAGAGGAAACAAATGAAGGAACTGCCAGGTCAGTGACTTGTTCCTCATGAGCCCCAACCACCTGGACACCTTCTAATGGGCTCTCCACCTCACAAACTATTGGTTGCTCTGCAGTGAAGCCTCCTGGAGGTGCTTTCTGCCGCACCTTCCCTACATCAATTGTCAACACAAACTTGCCAATTGCCACCACCAGGACATCCTGCACACATAGCACAGTTGAGGGCTATCTCCTCAGATCCACATTTCAAATATGTCTGCATCCTTCATATCTACTCAACAGTAATCGCTTCACTGATCAAGGAAAGCCATCAACCCACATACCCTGAACAATTCTCTCATGATTAGATCAGTCACTACAGCGAAGGTGTTCATAGGAAAAATTAGGAAAAGGACTTCCATACAATCCATTCTGCACAAGGGAGGAGTTATTCCACCCCCTTGATGCAGGCATGTAAATAACATGCATACCCCTTGCAATGATGGCCAATTGCTCAATAATGGACTCCAAGGAGGAATAAAAGCTACCTGCATCTGTGAATGCCAGCAAACACGGGGATGACAAGACTCCCAATCACCAACAATTTGTATAGCCAGCAAAGTCTGGTCTGATATGATTAGTTTCCCATCCTCTGATGGCCCCTCCACTATCTTCCGGACCAAAACACGACCATCTGCACTTGCACTGCATTACACAGAAACATAAACCCCTCCACAGAAAATGACACCACTGTCTGCTGGACATGCATTGATTGAATTTTTCTTCACAATTAGGGTTACCTCCTTTAGGTATCTTTCTAGCCACTATTGTGGAGCTGAAATGGTCATCTATTCCTCCCACAAGGACTTGGAGGTCCCTACATTCCTACAGTTTGGATAAATGGGTGACCTGATGACCTATATATAGCTGAGTTGGCTACAATGGGTGGAATTGCTTGATGTAGCAGGGATTTGAGCCACAAAGCTTGCAACATGGCCATAAGTCCTACAATCTTGATGTCTAGTCCAAGGATTAAATCAGTGGATGGAATAGATGCCAAGAATCTTTCATGAATGGTTGAATAATTTTAGGACACTCAGGGTCTTTTGCCTAGGATTTTATCCAATATGAATCAATCAAGGAATAATAAACACCACCAAGGTCAAAGTAACTTGAAACAGATTTACCTTGCAAGCAGATGCACATCCTCCCCAAAGAAAGACATATCTGTCACCCTCTGTCACCAAAAGAAAAGCCAGTAAGACAACCACCTGGCAAAGGAAAGTCTGGCTTCTACATGGTCACTTTAGGCCTAACCCCTAAGACTTAGACTGAAAAAGGTATTCAGCTCACATCATGATCCAAGGGGGACTGAAATTTTCTGAAGTACTGAGAATTCCTGCATACTTACAAGTCATGTCAACCTGCATTAAATTTAGATATGAACAGTAATAAGATTATAGATATTTCCAAGCCAACAGCACATCAATGAACAGGAAAAAGAGGAAACCCAACCCTAAATAATTGAGAGGAAAAATGAGTGGTTTTGAACAACAGTGACAGTCATACATGGGTTTAGTCACCTTCAACAACGTGTATGGTAGAGTGACCAGCTATCATTACATTCCCACTGACTTCATAGGCTCCTGGCAGTGGGTCAAGGTCAATGTCATACATTTACCAACAGATTAAGTTTCTGTCACAAGACTGGTAGTAACAGGAAGACTCAGCTGTAACGCAGTCTAGCTCAACAAAAAACTAAATAAGAAGGAGATGACCAAGGAAACCAAGAAGAAAGAAGGAGAACAAAAACAGAATAAATAAGGGGAGGGGAGGAAAAAGGAGAAACAAAAGAGAGAAACTTAAGAGCATAATGTATTCGGGACAAAGTGTGAAAGATAGATAGAATAAGGCTGGTCCATACTATACCTGGGTATGACCACGAAGCAGGGCTCGCAAAGCAGTGTTGACATTGAGAATACGGATGTTGCCTCCTCGCAACCCATAGCATATGTACCTCCTATTTACTGCTATCTGCCTTCCCATTAGTAGAACTGGATCAGATGTGTAAACAGTGATTGGGCTAACTTCAAGTTGTGGTTGGGCTTCCCCGCTCCTCCGCACATCCACGTCATATACAACATGTTCTCCTCTCAGAGACCGGCCTTTTGGCAACTTGTTACTGGAAAATCTGGAAGATGAAGAAGAGAGCACCAAATTTACAGGTGGGGCAGTTGGCATTGCTGGGGCTATAGCAGGTGGGGGAACAGAAACCTCTGGTGTGTTTCCATGTGAGGAACGGGGCCGCTCCATGGAACTTTGAGGAGGTCCTGCAACAGTGGTGCGGGTTTCATCCTCTTTGCTTGGACTGTCACTTCCTGAATGTGTGGTCAAAAGAGCCATAAGGCGGGCACCATCTAGTGGCAATGCAGCAGCTGGATTTGGGCTGCCACTGCCATGCAGCATTGGAGACCTTGGGAGTGATGAGAGAGGGGGATTGGGCTGTGCAAGATGGGAAACAGGGGTAGCTTGTGTAAACTGCTGTGATTGCTGTTGCTGACTGACAGCACTTGAGGTGTATGGTGACTGTAGCCTGGGTCCATGCTCCTGCGGATATGGCATGTAAGGGTGATACATAGGGGAAGGCCCCTGTTGTTGTGGTCCAGATCCATACTGATAAGACTGTACAGGCATGCTTGGGAATGAGCTTGCATTGGATGAGAAGTTACTTGCAGCAGGATACTGACCAGGGGGAAATGAAGGATATTGTGGTGGAAAGCGCCCTGGAGGTGCCCCACTGAACAAGTTGTGAATATCAAAACTACCGGAAGGCCCTGTTCCTCCCATGGTGTTTTTGTTCCACTAAGAGACAGACACCCCTGCAGCAAACAGAGTGAATCAGATTTGGCTTCCACTTCTAGCCAATATCAGTATTCAACTCCACAAGTGCCATATTCAGCTATCCCACAACACAACCATGCAACAAAACACAAAGAAACCATAGTGATACAGGAAGCCTCAAATTCCACATTAGCTTTCCATCTGAACAAAGCATAATCTTGAGCCAAGGTAGACAGAAAGCAAGGAGCTATAATCAAAAGCCTTGGACCCTGCAGCTGAGTACACAAGAACAAAAAAAATTGGACCCTAGTATTTGGAAAGCATGAGAGACAGACAGACAGACAGAACACCAAGATCCCCAGAAACATCAGCAGCAATGACACAATGTCTGGAGACAAGAATGGTTAGTGCAATTCCATCTGCATGACTGCTGCAAGGATGCAAGGCAATGAGATTACTCAGAGCTTCATCCAAGAACTTATAAGCCCTAGATTATCACACAACCTCTTCCCACCCTTTCCAGGGGCTTAAACAGATGGGTCCAAAGTTACAAGAAACATCAAGAATCATGCCCCTGCCTCGTACCGCACGTAAAAAATACCACTCGCAAGGTCCAGATAAGAATGGTACCAATACATGACTGTTTTTTGTCTCCTGACACAACAAAAAGCTTTCCACATCACCTTTGTAACAGTCATAAACATGTCCATAACTTGCCCCCAAAAAAAAAAATCGCCACACTCAAGAATTCAAAAATCCTCCCAGGTTTCCACAATTTTATAACAAAAAGACGTCGCCTCAAAGAGCCGCCCTTCCTATATAGGTAGTCAGTTAGACACGAGCGCAAAAAGAAAGGAATACAAAAAATCCAAACCACACATGACATGAATTTGGAACCCAGCAACCGCTTGGCTCTCAAGGACCAGAAAATGAGCACAAACTATGCATACATTTCTACTGGTAATAATGCTCTTCGCCTTTCAAAGTCAAAAGAAGATTCAACCAAAGAAAAGACGCAACAAAGGAAAAAAGAGAAAGAGTCAAGAAGGAGGAGGAGGAGGAGGAGAAGAAGAAGGAGGTATCATCTGATGGAAAAGTTAACATACCAGCAAAAAGGAAAAAAAACCGTTTGCGAAGAAGGTGTTGAAGATTTTTTCTGTGGTCTCAAGACTTGCTTCTTCTGCTGCTGCGTAGCTGCTACTAAAATGCAAGCACCCACACAACACAAATCGATCGCGACGAGCGACGAAATCGACCAAGGAAACACAGAGAAGAGCGCTGTTGCGATGCGCGAAGAAAGCTCGAAGCTCGACGAGAGAGAGAGAGAAAGACTAGGGTTTAGACGTAAAAGGTAAATACAGGGGAGGGGGGGGTAAATAAGTAGTGATTGTGGAAAAAGGTAAAAAGGACCTGGTCTTATTTGGGCCCTACCAGGGACCACCTCCCAAAACACACAAAAAGACACCAAAAAGAGAAGAAAAAAGTGCACTTAAGCCCCCACCAACCTTCCCCAAATTAATGTCTAAAATTTAGGGTTTAAAATTCTAAGCATAATCTATAAGTGAAGCTTAGGGTTTGGGGGACATGGGGGGGGGTGATCCCTAGTGGTTGAAGTGAAATTTAAAATAAAATAAAATAATATATAGTATTTGTGTGTTGTTTGAGTGTGAAATGTGAGAGAAAATAATTTAACTACTTAAAAGAATTGTTTTCCATCTTGTAATTTGGACTCCTTAAACTAGTTATATGCTTTAAAATGTGAGGAAAAAAAAAAATTGCATTGAAAGAAAGAGCTTTGACAAGGAATAGAAATTGAAAATTAAGAAATAAAAGTGGAAAACCATTGCAATCTCCTTTTTTCATCCAATGAAATTAAAGCTTGTTTTTATTTAATGTAGAATTGATTTTAGGCATATAATGTGAATTTGCATGTTAACGAATAATTTCAATGACTCACAAATCTAATTTTTTTCCATTTGTTGAAATGGAATTATTTTTTTGATTAGAAGTAATTAGTACAAGAAAGTTTGGTGAATTGTCAATGTAGGTGCATTTTTTAGCATTTAAAAATAGTTATTAAAGGCTATAATATACAACTAATTGTAATGTATATTACAATTAATGTACATAATTAGTTAATTGTAAAACATTCCCCAAAAATTCTGGGCAATGAATGTTAAATTTCCCCCCTGGACATTAGGAGAATTTTTGGACCATAGCGCCAACGACTCGGTCAATAAATAGGTACTAGGCTAGAGATTTTGTTTACGTGTAAACAACTCCCTTTTTATTTCAGTGTGTATTTTGAGGGATCTCCCCCACCCGAACAACCCTAGGCCGTTATGCCGAGGGAGCTCCCCCAAGTTTATGTGTTCCCATGTTCCCATGGAAATATTTCTCTGTAGGCCATTATGTCGAGGGAGCTCCCCCAATTTTATGTGTTCCCATGTTCCCATGGAAATATTTCTCTGTAGGCCATTATGTTGAGGGAGCTCCCCCAATTTTATGTGTTCCCATGTTCCCATGAAAATATTTCTCCTTCGGCTGTTATGTTGAGGGAGCTCCCCCAATTTTATGTGTTCCCATGCTCCCATGGAAATATTTCTTTTCACAAAACAGGAAAGAAACTAGGAAATAAAAAGAGAGTTGTTTACGTAAGGGGAGATTCTCGTACTCATGTGTTCTCCTGAGGTTCGGAAACACCCTTGGACTCACACCCTAGTTGCCCCTCCCTCAAGAGAACACACTCGTATGGGAACCTCCCCTACAACATTTCACCCATTTTATAACCAATTGCCACCATGCATATCACCTACTTTGGAAGGCCAAAAAGGCTCACGAGGAAGCATCAAGGGGGCTTCCAAGTCCTTTGGGGGAAGAATGGTATGCACTATTGCACTCTAGGAAACGGAAACAACAAGTCTTGCGAAAGCAAATCCTCCACAGTGCACACCCCACTTTAGGAATGAAAAGCTAAGGTGCTAGTAGTAGTAGTAGTAGTACATTATAATGTGATAAGGCTAAGAAAACTCCATCCACATCAACGACAATCAATCGCTCACAAGCTTGGCCGGCACGTCCCCATAGGTGAAAAAATTTACAATTCTTCGATTCGATCTTTTTTCACGGTCCAAGTTCCTAGGTCTTGAGAGATTCGTTCCAATCTAATTCTCCAAGTTTCTTTCCTACCGAAGGTATCATTTTAGGGGGCCGGTTGGCCGGCACAGGCATTCATCTTCATTTTCAACATCTGACCGAAACGAAGATTCTTCGTTCATGGGTGGTGTGACCTTAGTCATCTTTTCATCAAGCCCTTTTGTAGAAGGAATTGAATGACTGCCTTAGTACCTAGCCTGGTTAGGCACTAATTAATTGTTTTTGAAATTGTCAATTTTGTTTTACAACTTATCTGCCGTGCCAAAAATATTTAAGAAACTCTCAAGCACACTAGCTACATTATTTAGTATATAGTGCCTAATGGTAAAATATTGTTAATTTTACAGCCAAAAATAAGTGAAAAAAATAAAAAGAAATAGCCCAGGTACTACAGCAATAGCCACTTAATTTTAGGTCATAATGGGGGTGTTTAAATATTTTGAAAAAGTCAAGTCCATCTGAATTAGGTTTTAGATATCAAAAGGTTGTCAAATGAAATTGGTGATAATTCTGAAGTTTCCAAGTTCCAACAGAGTGGAAAAGCCCCCCCAGAAAAAAATTTCCTCTTGTGCATAGTTCTTTCTTACTTACCATTTTTTCAACTTGAAATAGAAGTGAGAAAGGAGACCTGACAATAAGAATTTACCCTAATGCACCCGCAACTTCAATAGATGTCTGTTGAATAATTAATTAATTAAGTATATTTCAAGTCAAAATTTTAAGAAAATTCTTCCCAAAATTTGTTCTGTGAAAAAATCAATTTTTGAAATTTTTCAATGTTTCCACAAATACATAATTATTATCGAAGCTACACAGGTATTAATGTAACACTTGGGTCAATTTGACAGATTCTTGTCAAATATTTTTTTATAATATTTGAAATTTTTAATTAAAATTATAATTTTAAAAAATATTTCAACAGTAAGAGTCTCTGAGTCAGTGCCAAAAATATATGAGTCAATATAAAATTTAAAAAATCTTAAACCTTTGGAAGAGGGTTGTTTTGAAATTTTTTTAAAATCAAGTTTTGTGAACATTTGACAAATGGTGGCTAGGATTTTAGAACTTTTGATTTAATTGTACATCATTTTCAAAAAATTTGTAAAAATCAAAAATAACATAATTAATGTCAAATTGACTCAAGTACACTACAATACAATACACAACTATAGATCCACCAACAAATCAACAAGGGATGTGTCACACTGTGGCCTTGCTAAAAAGTATCTTAATGCAAAAGAAGAAATATGAAAACTCAAATATTGCACCATGCAAAAATATAATCTTCAAAAAACCCGCTAAAAGAAACCAAAATCCTTCAAGATCATATTATAACCCTATAACTAATCTCAAGTTTCAACACAAGCCAAAATATCATCTTTCAGAAATCCTCATATAAAAATAGACCTATTATTACCTCTGGGCCAAAATCCCTTAAGCTACTATACTCTATAATGAACCTAAACACAACATCCTTGCCTTGGTCGAGGCAAGGCCAACAAAGGCCAATACACGTATGATTATATTTTTTCGAATTTTTACGACACCCCCTATGATTGTGCCAGTGACTTATGTGAGGTAAAAGAGTCCCAGTGTTTCACTTTTCACAATGCCGGTGTAACTTTTAAAACATTTACTGTGATACCCGGTAAGTACCCAGGTAATACCCTCAGGGTATATGCTAAAATGATGAAAAAAAAGTAAATGATGAGTAGTGGGTTTTTATGTCATATAATAATGCCCTCAGCCACGGGCATTACTGGAATTCCTCACATGGGCCATTGTTCTGGTAATGTGGCACCCTCCTCCAACATTAACCTAACAACTTAACCTTCGAAAACAGCATACCCTAGTAGTACTTTGGCCAATTCGACACTAATTATATCATTTTCAGAAATGTTAAAATTTTCAAAAATTATTTTTTTCAAATCAAAAAATATTGTGAAAGATAATAGTGAATATTTAGGAATATTTCATTTGTTGAAATGACTTTTCCAAAATTAATTAATTATTCTACAGAAGTGTGTTGAAATGGCCAAGGTACTACGCTATATCTTCCAGTAGAAATTGCACATATGTAATCAAACAGTTTACCCCCCCCCACCACGCCTCATGAGCAAATGGGGTCAGCTCTCAAAATGAATTGTGTACAGAATGTTGCAAAAGTCTGTAAATGCTTGTGATCATAACAACTAGTTTCAACGGATCCTGACAAAAGGGTCGAAGTCAAAGTGAGATATGAAGCTAAAATACTGACTTGTCCTCAACATAGGGAAGCATATTCTCATCCTGTTGGAAGAAGCATATGTGATGGCACTAGCCACTTCAAAGTTCAAACTTCAAACCCACTCAATTTCAAATAAAGAATTGGTTTTTGCCATCATTGTCTATCATTCATGCTTTTTAGGTCAAATTTAGCATGGTGGCAAAATTTCTTCAATAGGAAAAGGAAGTGGTGAAAATTTACCTGACTTTGGGAGTTTCTTGTAACCAGAATTTGAAGCTTTTTTTTTAAATCAGTTTTGCCAATTTTTTTCATTTGGTACTCAAAAATAGACAAGCCTGTCCAAGTGGTGATGCATTTGGTCGCCATTTTTGGCTCTCTCTATCTCTCTCTCTCTCTTAATGGATCACCAAGTAGGTTACATCACAAAATTGATGGGAAAAAAAATAATTTAATTGCCTATATATTGGTGGCATTTCTTGTGTTTTGCAGAAATTGATGAAGAGGAAAATTTGGCAGAAATTTCTGCAAATGGATTCAAATGTTAAATTAATAAATAATAATAATAATAAGAATGTTGACATTATGGGTACTTGCATATGGAGTCCACACTACCATACTCCCTCGTCAGATTCGGCAACAAACTACTGAATAATTAAATAAATCTTAAATCTTAACTTCAGCACTTGGTTTTTAGTTCTGAAATTTTTGGCAGGTAATGGTTATAAACAATAATATGCATATCACTTTTAATTTTGTGGGACAGCCTATTGTGTCCAGTTCTTGAGCTTTAAGGTCAGTAGTTCAAATCCAACAATCGATTTCATAAAAGTTTTATAAAAATTTCAACACAAGCAACAAGTAATTTTCAGCAAAATGAAAAATAATATAATTTATGCCAAAATCATTCAGGTATTACGGTAGTGTTGAGCAAGTATGGTAATGGAATAGAAATATCCAAAAAACTTAAATGTGCAAAAATAATATAGGTATTAAACAATTTTTCAACTTTACATATTACTATAATATTATTATGAATATAACCAAAATTATAAGTTTCAGATAATAATATGAATATATGCATTATTTGATTTTTTTATAAGCATCAATATTGTTCGATTCAGTTCTTTGAAACCAATCAGAATCAAAGAACCAATGGTTATTTGATTGTTTTCAAATCTTTTGACAACCTTAGTTATGTATCTATTGTTATGAACCATATTGTGATAACTGCTAAGGGTTGGTCTATTGTCTAAATGTTTTTCACTTCACTCCCAAGTCAATTACAACAACAAATAATCATCTCAAACCAAAGAAATAATCACTTTTTTTTTTGGGGGGATCATGTTCTTTTCTCAACTTTTGGTTGAAAAAGTATTTTTGGGATTCAAAAAAGAAAAAAACAAACAAACAATTGCCACCAAAAAATCATTTGTTGGGATCATTCACACACTTCTTCATTTATTGGGTCGTGATCTAAAACATATTTTGTAATATCTTCTAACAATAAAATGTTAGCAATCAAACTTAACTATAGGGTATAGATATAATCTTTGTTATTTGAAAACCAGCTCATGATTTACCTTCACCGCTAACAATAGGCAATGACTGGTAATGAATAGTAAAGGCAGTTTACCACATCCCCATCTATTTATGAAGGAAGGTAGTTTGTTTTGTACTTCACTTATGAGATCCACAAAACTGGGATGCTTCAGATCATGTTCTTGGTGTCTTTGGAAAGCTCTCGACCAGGAGGGGTGCATGGGCTTGGTTCCATGACGTTTGGACTTGCAATGCAAAAGTTCTTGAATATTGAAAGAGTTTTTCACTGAAAATTAAATTAAATTGTAGCTGAAAACTTCATAGGAATTGGAATGTGCCTTCGGTGTTGTTGGAAAGAACTTGATAAACAAGATTTAATGGGAGTTATTTGGTAAGATTTGGATTCAGAATGTGGGACATATGTTTTTGTAAATAAAATCTGCTGCTGAAAATTCAAACAAATTCCCAAAAACCAAGTTTTGGAAGGAAATATTAGCTGAGGACATGGCAACACTTGGGCCAATGGCACAAGCCCCCCTAGTATTAGTTGATATACACATTAATTCCTTTTGAACTACCATACCCAACTATATATGTGAGAAGGGGAGGACTTTGGGCAAAACATATGGGATTAAAGCAAGGTGCTATTGGAAACACTAATGGGAACACAGGGAACCCATTGGGAACTAGAAGGGAACAAAGGAAAGTGAAAAAATTCCTCCCCCTCAACCCAAACTCAAAAGAAAAAAGAACAATGCGCTTTGAGTGAATGCAGAGCCTTCCCATTGGCTGCATGAAATTTTTATTTCCAAAACTGTTCATCACCATTTTTGGCCTGGGCTAATACCTCCATTATAAACTGGGGGTACTAACTGGGGTACTTATATTCTGCTTCATATTAATTAGTTGGGGGTGCCTCATAAGTCCAATTTTTTCTTTTGTAATGAGCAAATTTGATTGGCCCATTGCAAAAAAAAGTTGAAATTATGGAAGCTCCCCAAAACAGAAGATTCTATGGAAAGATGGAGTGCCTCCCCCTTTGGCCCACTTGTATAGGTGAGACGGGGAGGACTTTGCACAAAACATATGGGACTAAAGCGAGGTGCTATTGGGAACACATTGAGAACCTAGGGAACATATTGGGAAACTGAAAGGATCCCATTGGGAACTTGAAAGGAACATGTTGGGAACAAAGGAAAAATGAAAAAAATCCCTCCCCCCCACACCCAAAACTTAAAAGGAAAAAATCAGGCACTTTTAGTGCATGCTGAGCCTTCCCATTGGCTGCATAAAATTTCTAATTCCAAAACTGTTCGTTCTCATCATAAACTGTGGGTACTTATTTCTAAGTATTGACCCCAATATTTCATAGTTAAAATGTTAATTGATGTGATTCTTAGTAACACTCATACCATATTAATATTATTATTACATACCAACCAACAAACTAAATACTTGCCCAACAAGTATACATGGAATATGCAGAGTCAAGATTCAAGAAATGTGATTCTTGAAAATAATGACAAAATTGTTTGAATTTTGTGGGCTTGAGTTGTTTTTTTGTCAACAGATCTTTGTTGAAACAATAGGATCAGAGGAGAGATTGCACATTCAAAGCACATAGATCACACAAGTATGTGAACAATGCTTGGAGTGAGAGATCCAACTCTCCTCCAACCTTGCTCTTTATTCCCTTCCCTGTACCACCACATTGACAAACCATATGGGATAAATATCTCTCTCCCTCCTTATTCTAACATGTTGGTGGTACTAGCATAAATCAAAT
>Ga0209611_10005632_pt1 | contig 20868 bp, 14 predicted proteins | sample S1TSphgellanicum_3_FD_187693 | JGI IMG/M metagenome (GOLD analysis project Ga0209611, IMG submission 187693) | Host-associated microbial communities from peat moss isolated from Minnesota, USA - S1T2_Fc - Sphagnum magellanicum MG (SPAdes) (version 2) | ecosystem: Host-associated > Plants > Peat...
CACAATACCTACACAACATGTTTATCCAAATATTTTTATGGGGTAGTTTTATTCATTGACCTTTTTCCTATACAAACAATCTTAGATGAGAATCCATGAGGACATGTAATTGATGGGTGAGATCACAAGGTGACTACCCACTTAGGTGTAATTAACTACCTTATGTTTATTCTTGAATCCTATTGCGCTAAAACAATGGGCACCTTACATCTTCTAGGGTTACCTTATGTGTAAGGTTTGTATGTTCTATACATTTTTTATTAAGCATAAAGTGCTTCCGAAGTCCACACCTAAAGGAGCCATTATTCATGAATATGCAATGAAATCCTTTATAATTTTAAAAAATAGACAAATTAAGGCTTTACAATTGTCAAAGGCAAGCTTAGGATTGAACATTAAATGATATAATAGAACTAATAATCTCACACAAGTGACTCAATTATAAAATTGGTCATGAGCTTCATGAGCTTCATCCTGACAAGGCACTAAAAGAGAGATTTGATGTGAACCTGTACAACTTTACTCCAAGGAAATAGAGATTTTGGCTCGCATTATGTGATTATTAGTTCGTAAGGTTTTTTTTTGGAATTTTTTCATGAAGCCACAAGGACAACAAACATCCTGATATACATTTTTCATTGATTAATGACACATAAACAATTGCCAAAACAGTAATTAGTAAACATGAATGTCACCATGAAAAATTGAGGTGTCCATCCTAAGCAGCTGGAAATCAGGTATGTTAGGTAGATGACTGAACTAGTCAAGCTTAGCGGCTGTAAGTTGGGAAGCCACGTTAGGTGAAACTTGCTACAAACTAACTACTGACATTTACTGCTTAATGATTCTGCAAATGTATATAAGCAAATTCATGTGCAATGCATTGACACAATGAAATATTCAGAGCTTAAATTCTTCTCATTTATCTACCGTCACACTCTTTGTTTCTTTCATCCTTGCTTGATCATTCTTTGTTTCTTTCATCCTCGCTTGATCATTCTGTGTATTTTGTCTCACTACCATGGAAGAAGTAGATCACTCACACATGGTGCATTAGCACAAGGGTAATGAAACATTTGGCATGCAACAAGCTCGACCTTGACTCTTCATGGGGTAAAGGTTGTAGATGTAGGATCTTTCAAAAACTCAATAGGTTGTGAGCATGAAAGAAGTAAAGATCATAGACATGTATTGAAATGCATGACCATGCATTATCTTACACAGCATTTTGTTTTGATGATGCAATTTGTTAACAACCTAGTAAAAAATCCATGAGAGGATTGTTAGTTGCATGAAATTGTTGACATATTTCATCTTTTCCAAGGATAGTTCGATTTTGAGTTAGTATGGGGATGAATGTTGAATCATGAAGATCATGAAGGCACTTGATATGCATCAAGTGATGGATATGGGTGCATATGAATTTGCATTTCAATTTTTAGTGGCCATCTCTTCTCACAATAATAATGCCAAGTTATTAAGTGCCTTTAAATAGCCTTGTATTTTTTTGATGACCAATGCATCAACAACTTGTACAATGGAACAACATTTGATTGTGCATGTATGTTTCTTATCACAAGACAAATTTAGAAGTCTAACCATAATTATGTTTGTGGAATTGCTCAAGGTTGATGAATGTGAGTTCACTTTAGTGTTTCAAAAATGCACATGTATTGTTGTATTTGAAAATACCAAAACAATACTAAATCATGATTGTTCAGTCTATGACCATTAATAAAATATTTTATCACAATTGTTGTATGCCTAATTTCAATCATAAATATATATGGATGTGCTAAGAAATATTGTAGCAAATACAATGGGAGGTGGGGCCCCCCATGCATGTAAAAATAAAGCATTTTGCTAAGTGGACAACAAATGTGACATTTCATTCCATGCTTCAACATCCTATGGCCCCTATTTTATGTAAATTAGTCAATAAAGTATTAAAAAAACATGTTATTATCATTTTATTAAATAATACGAGTTGATACCATTTGGATGAAACCTTTTTAAAATTTTCATTTCCAAACACAAATGTTCTTAAGGTGGATAAATATTTCCTCACAAAATATATCAAGAATATCACTTTGGTTAAATGTCATGAAAATTCATTGCTATGCCTTTGATTTTCTTGCTTTGAATGATAAATTTCTTAATTTTAATTTCTTAATTTTCATGTGATTGTTAGTTGTTCACATATTCATTACTTTACAATGTAGAAAAATAATATTTTTAGAATGATCACATTGTGGGTCCTAACAACTTCATGATCTCCATCTTTTGACGAGCATTTTTAATCTGCTTCTGCTCTAGGAGTTGTAGCCTGCATACACAAATCTAGACAAGATAGGGTTTATAAACCAAAGGTGCTCTGGTTGTCTCCTCATGCTTGTTTGTGTCTATTTTTGCGCTCACTCTTTTAGAAGAGATTAGGGGTAAGTAGTACACACTGTGAATACGCTACCATTTTCAACACAGCTTCCAAGTGTCCAAAATTGTGCAACATCGTGCTTTCTTTTCCTTGACTAGGGTGCAATTGAAATTTTGTCATTGCACATCTCATCATGTTGTTCGTTTCTTTTTGTGTAGATGGGTAATCAGAAGAACACGAAGATGCCATATTCTGAGAGGGTCAGGCTTCGTGAGGAACGCAGAGCTGCATAAGAGAAGGCTGTGGCAGCTGAAAGAATGAGGTATGTATGCAACCCGCAAGGGAGGTTCTTTCCATGTTGGTGTTGGATGACTTGTTCAGTTGGAACTTCATATGAAAAGCTCGGATATAACTCTTCCAAATTAATTGTTCATGGTACAAGAAAATAACATATGTATTGAGAACCAGAGCTTGAGAACCAGAGCTAACCATACCTCTGAATCTCAAATACATTTGGTATTTTCTTGTATCTGAAACATGATCTTGTTACGGCATGGAGCTTGTACCACATTGTGCAATAGTATTGTGCTCTTATATTTGTAAATTAACTTTTCTGCTGTCTAGGTTGGAGAAGTTGCAGGTGCAGAAGCAGCAAAGCAGAGCAAGGTTGAAATTAAAAAGAGAGCAGCAGAAAAGATGATTAGGGATGTGCTGCAGAAGAGTGTCCACTTGCTGACCCCCCTCCTCCTGTTAACATTCCACATTCCAGTGCAAGAGTAAGGAAGAGGAAGTGTCAAGAACTGGCACAAAGTATGGTGCAGCAATTGGAGAGTGCTGTGCCTCCCCTCAATGAAATGAAGAGAGAGGTAACTCTTATAAGATTTCTGTGTCATTGGGGTGTGCAACAGTACCTACCAGATTATGCTAGACATGAAGAGGAAGCTGAATGTCACCACAGGGTGAGCCTGATGCTGATGCCACTCAAGGACTGATTCTAGTATGCACACTGTTCTCTGTAACCTTGTGGTGCCATTTGCAGATCGTACAAAACCACAGCAGCTTAATTCCTGCAAAGTCTCTGATCTTAGTTTCCACATTCCACTATACATACATAAAGCTCTGAGCTTAGTCTTTTAAGTGTTTCCAAATTCCACTATACATGTGTAAAGCTCTCATAATCTTGAAGCAGACTACTGTTATGTGCATGATGGATGATCATGTAAGGTTTAGTTGCCACTCAGGGAAAATCAGCAAGCACCCAAAAAGCAAAAGGGTTCAAAGGATCTAGAGATGGATTATTTGGTGCAGGTTGCACTAGATAATATTTACAGATTGATTGATCAGGTTGTAGTTGCTGTATGAACTTGGAGCTTCTCATTCCATTGCTAGTTACAAGTTCTGATGATATTCGTCAGACTTTACTCGAGAAAATTTGTGAGGATCTTCTGCCAGGACCTGCGTGCACAGATATCTTCAAACCATGCTTTGACAAACCTCCTGGAGGCAATACCTTGGCCTTTCTTGGCGTACTTGATGAGGTAGAAAGTGTAAGGGATGTGAGAGAGGTCCGCCAGACTGTAGAAGTCACCTGCCAGGTACTGGCTCTTGGACAAATGCGCCTCATATATGTCCAGTAGTTTTTCCAGCTTCAGCAGATTCTCTAGCACCAGCTGCTCATTTGGTTGCTTGCCAAAGAATGTGGGGTTGAAGTACTCCTCACGTACAATAGTCTCCACTACTGGGTTCCAATTCTGGGACTCCACTTCTACCCACTGCTCAACAAGAGCCTTCTCCTTGAGATTTCTCCCATACAGAAAATAGCCCTCGGGGTCTGGGGATTTCTCAGCAATGTACCTCACCACTGCACGGGACTCTGCAAACATTCCATTGAAAAGTTAGAGAGCAAACAGATCTACCAACGAGAGATTTTGTTTCAAGAGATTTCAAGCAAATTTCTACAGCAACTGTGCATGTAGCAAATGATTTCCTTGTAGTGGAACATCGAACAACCATGTGCAAAAAATTCTTTTGCCTGGACAATCATACATTGATGTGAAAATTCTGCAACTCTAAAATTGCAACTCAACACTTTTGCAATGGTGTTTGTACACATACCGAAAAGCGTCACTTCGTCATCCTGGTACACTGGAATTTTTCCAAAAGGCTGCATGCAACAAAATCTGAAGCTCATGCGCTAGTTGTATTATGTAGGTCATAAGATTATGTGAAGTGTGTAACGAAGAGTAGTTATGTCGATCTTGATCTGCAACTCGTCGGCAGATACATGTCTCCGACGAAAGATTGCACATTGCGTGAGCATGTAAGCGAAAAGATCGATAACAACCACAACAGAACATGACAAGATGGAGAGGGGAATGCGACAAAGATCAAGATGAGACAAAAGTCTTTCTGTGTTAAAATAAATTTTGAACGCAATATGCTGATGAAATCATAACACTAGTATTCGACGTGTTACCTGCAATTGCAGGAACTCGGGACGCTTGTGCTCTCCTTTCTGCAGATCCACTGTCACGAGCTCGTAGTCAAAGATTTCCTTCTCATGGAGCGCGAGAACCACCCGTTGTGTGCAAGTGGATTGCTTGCTTCCATAGACTTTGATAGTCATCTTGCTGCTCAAAATTTTATCACAGACAGGAGTCACCAGAAACAAATTTTCTCAGGCTAGTCAATTCGTTGCAAAAAAGGAAGACAGAAACTATTGCAACAAGGTGATGTAAAACAAGCTTCCAAACACAAAAGAACAATCATGGGTTGTCCCTCCCTGCCCACGAGCTTTCTATTATCAAAGCAGCAGCAGGATGGTTCAAAGCGTTGTCACACTTGCGACGACGACACTGGCTCTCTATCGCCAAGCTAACGAGGAAAAAAAGAAAAACAAAACAAAACCTTTTGCATGCAACTTCGTGCTCGAGCCGTCCGCCGGTCAATTCATCACTCCTAAGTAGGTATGCTTGATTCTCATCCTGCTTGATCGTCCTCACAAAAGCAAGTTTCCGACCTTTGGGCGGAAGGACAGCAATTTCCAATAGACTTTGTTGGTACGCAATCCAAGGCACGCATGTCAACCAGCTTGCATGCTTGACATACGTAACGTACGTGCATTCCATGCTCGCGCCACGTACAAACCATTCCATGCACATTTCCATACTATGATCGAAATAATTTCTGGAAACTTGTTCAAAACCTTCTGCGTTCAAATCGAAACTTCCAGTTGGTGCTGTCCAGAAGTGTTGTATACTTTCTTCAAGATACTTGCTTCAAGACTCTTGTTGAGTAATATTAATCTTGGTAAATTTCATCTATTTGTGGAAATGGTAGTCCAACTGATAGTTCTCTTGCTGATCATTGGCATCTTAGTGGCCACCACCTAAACTTCAATAAGAAAAAGGAATTGGAATCCTTACCTTAGAGAAATTGATGGAATTTTTAGGTATTCCAACAACCTTTACAATACATACATTTTTGTAGGAGCAATGCTAGACTCACAGAACAGCAATAGTAGCTGGGAGATGTGATCACTGCGCCTTGTGTCCCATTTGACGCTGAATGACATTTGCAGAGCTGAGTCCTGACATTTCAGTGTGCCCCAGAGTGCTGGATTTTTCCCAATCAACAATCTCTTGCAGGATCCTTTTCTCTCAAGTTCCCTCTTTTCATATGGTCTCAGGTTTCTGAAGAGGCCAATTACAAACTGTATGGGAGGGTTGTGCATCATTGTGTTGAGGATACATGTATGTTGATAGGATTTGATACATTTGAACCCACTCGATGCCTATTGCGGTTTGCAGCTTTCTGTTTCCACACCGTTGTATGATGATCACCAGCAGGAAGATGTGAATTTCGCTTGTGGGATACAATATCTTTCGACCCTAGACATTGTTGCATCTGTTGCCTACAATTTCTCAAGCAACTCTTCAAGCTAGCTGAAGGGAATCTGAAATCTCTGGATATATTTGACCCTTGATCATGATTCTGAATATTTATACTTAGGCAGATCAGGAGGTGAAGAAAAGGAATCAAGCATTCATGTACAGGAAGATGTAGCCACTGAACAGGTGGAAAATGAAAATGAGAAATCGGACACCCAACATCAATTGTAGGCGATCTGATTTGCTCATGGAACACATCAGCATCATCCTGTGCAATAAGCTTCCAGGTTCTCTGCAGGTCTCTTTCTGTCACCTCCATTTCAACCCTGTGCAGTGGCAAACTTCATACCTATTTTCAGTTGCATTCAAACATCAGACTGTTGCAATGATGTGGATTGTGAGCTCAACTCTTCACCTCTTATTGACATTTCCTTAATGCAGTTGATGTTTGTGGGAGCTTATGATTTACACAGGTGAAGTAAATTGGAACCTTGTTCAAAGGTTTGCAAACCTTTTGAGACACTGGTGGGCACATTGTGAGCTGCTAAGAAAAGGACAATTGTGAAGTTTGATGCAGAGCTGCTGTTCCAAGGATTGAACAACAATGTGGACATCATCCTTGCCAAGCCTTAAAAGTGTGTGGTGGGAAGATGCATTTGCAATCTCAGCTTCATTTGAGTCAATATGTTGACTCCAATTCTTGATTCTCTAGATAACATGAGAATGACATCAATTTTTGTTTCTTGTTCCATGTGTTTGTACTCTTCCATAGTTTTGAGGTAACATATTGATGGCTTCCACTTGTCATGCAGCTTTTTGCTTGAAGCTATTGGTGCTTTCCAGAAATCCACATGCACACATTTTGAAATCCATTCTTTCTGTTGTGTTCAGTTTTCCTGTTACAACCAGTTTGTTTGAATCCACTTGTGTGTTGCTCATCAACTGTTGCCCCAGGATTGTAGGGTTTGAGGACAGCTCACAATGTGTGTTATAAGTCTCCTTCTTCCCTGTTTCTTTGTTTTTGATCTTGAAGCAGCAATGCATAGTCAGACCTTGAAGGAATCAAAATTACCCAAGGATGCTAACTTCATTTGAGCTTCAATTGTTTTAATCTGCCTGAAGACAAAAGACAAGTAACAATACTCAATTATTCAGCTGAAGGAGTTGACAGAATCCAAGAAAAGTCACACTTTGCTAGAGCTCAGAAATACCAAATTGCCAAACTCATGTATGCAATTAGACATTGCTCCTACTGCATTTGCAGAACTCAATAATTATTGAGGGTGCAGTACCAACCTCTTTTAGATCTTTAAATTATCAGCTTATATCTTTGGTGAAATCTCCTGCCGATGGTTTTTGACCGATATCATCTTGGAATTCTCATTTGATTCTCAATGCTAAGGAAACATATTCACATGTCCCTTCAAACAAGTGTGACACCCTCCATTTGTCCCCACAGGACAGTTGGAAACCCAAAGAGGTGGATCCTTTTGGGGCACAGAGCAGCTGCAGCGTCTACTGCAACGACATGGCTACAATCTGGACTTCATGTTGTAGAATTCTCTCAACACAATTCTTCAGTCATCAAAACGTGTTCCTCAAGAGGAGAAAAAACAAGCAGCTAGTCGAGTTATGTCTCTACCCATGGATTTGTGTTGCGTGAGAAATTGGCCGTATAAGAGAACTGGCCGTGCCTTCAAAACCAGCAACAGTTCAAATAGGAAATGTTCCTGAAAACGTGGGACCAAATGAAATCTACAGTGTTCCTTAGTCTCTGCCTCTGTTGTCTCTCCCAGAGAGATGGAGAGGCAACAAAAAGACCCGGATATTCACATGCAATTCCCACCTTCAGAGAGTCATGCAAACTCATAGAGACCAAGATAATATCTCGCCACACAGTGCAAGGCAATTCAGAACATGTCAGATCCAATCCCCAAGAAAACAAACAAACAAACAAACAAACAAGCAAAAACCTAAAGAGAGATAGGTAGACATACGTTTCGGTCGGTATTAAAGCCACACAGGCGTGGACAACAAGGAGGCGACTTCACCAATGTATGGACTGGTGGAGGAGCTTTACCAAGGTGTGGACTTCAACAAGGGGGCGACTTCACCGAGGTATGGAGAGGTGGAGGAGCTTCACCAAGGTGCGGACGGGTGGAGGAGCTTCACCACCGCGATCCAGATTTGGTCGTTGAGACTCGAGAGGTGTGTTTTCTTTCACTTTTGACAGTAGGAAAAGCTTTTTGGAGAAGCACGGCTGCCATGTATTAGTGCTATTACAGTAGCTAACTTTTCGGACATTGAAGCAAGGGTCGAAGTGTTGGTTGTTGTTCATCGTCCATAGTGCTCGACTCAAGCTGAGTTTCTATACTCTGATCACGGTAAATAATAGTCCACAATTTCTCTAAGCTATTGGACTATACTAACCGAATGTTACAGGTTCTGGTCTGTGCTACAAGATTCTAGCCTCTTGGAATGGAGGAGGTCATGGAGCGATCGCAACAGGTCAGCTCTCAGGCACCACAGTTGTTAGAATTTTCATCTCTTGATGCTGATCAGTGTCAAGGATTTGGTAGTGCATCAGTTCAACTTTAACCCTGACTGACATGATCTATTCATGAGCAAGTTCACTTGATGGTGCACAAATATACAAAAGTTTGCAGCAAATAATGTAAGTGAGCAAAAGTTCTGAGACTATAAGAGACGCAGTGGTCTCAGAAGAGACCAATGTTTTCAAATCTGGTAAATGTGAAGCAATTGCCTGGTTCTTACAGTATATATACTGACAAATTGAAGATGTTTGTCTGCACTTTTAGGATGTGTGTATTTCCCACCAAGTTTTCAATTCAGTGCACTTTTAGCATTGTCCGAATGAAAGAAGGCCATTGCTGTGTCAAGCTTGATGCCATTGTACTTGTAATCAAGTAAAGAGATGCACAATCATTTCAATTCAATCTTCTCTTTGTGTCTTGTGAATGAAAATAGTCCACCATATTCTGGAAATTCTCTATGAAGCTGTTTCTCACCAGTTCCCATGATTCATGCAGACCAGAAGGAGAAACTTTGGCAGAAGTTCTTTTCAGATCCTTCATAGTGGTGGTATTGTAGGCTACAGAAGGTAATTATGGTTATGACTTATCTGGCAAATTAACTCTGTATTCATTCCTTGGTTTTATCATATCTCACGGTCTGCCCAAGTCAAGAGGAATGGACAGCTGATTTGAATTCAATATGAATAAGTTTAGTTCAAATTCTGGTTGTAGGTGAATCTAAGGTACCCAGATTTCAAGCATATGATTACACAGGAGTACTATGGTTCAATGACCAACAGAGACCCTCTTGGGTGAAAGTGGAGATGGCTGTAATTGCACCAGGGACGTTATATTTGACAGTTTTTCATGGAATAGAAGTCTTGCAAGATCTGTGGCACCAGAATATGAGAAGACAACAGAGGTTTTCCAACAAATGCAACATGAAGGCATGAACCCAAACAAATTCATATTTGTTTGTCTTCTTAATGCATTTGCTAACTTACAAGCACTTGAAGAGGGCAAGCATGTTCATAAACAGATGATTCAAATTGGTTGTGAGTCTGATGTGTTTATGGGAACTAGCATTGTTGACATGTATGCCAAATGTGGGAGTATGGAGGATGCTTTGAGAGTGTTCATGAAGTTCCCCTCACATGATGTGGTGTCTTGGACTGCCATCTTATTGGGATATGTGAAATGTGGACAAGAACAGAAGGCATTGCAACTATTGCAACTATTTCAATGAATGAAAGCAGAAGGTTTGCAGCAAAACCCTGTTACTTTTGTGAGAGTCCTGAATGCTTCTGCCAGTGTAGGAGCTCTTGAAGAGGGCAGGCATGCTCATAAACAGCTTATTCAAAGTGGTTGTAAGTCTGATGTATTTGTGGACCATAGCCTCATTGACAAGTATGCCAAATGTGGGAGCATGGAGGATGCTTCAAGAGTGTTCAACAAGATGACCACATGTGACATGCTCTCTTGGAGTGCCATGTTGTTTGGACTTCTAAAATCAGGGTCAAGCACAAAAACACATTGGAACTATTTTGAGAAATGCAACAGGAAAGGGTGCACCTCACCTCCATCACATTTGGGGGGGGTACTGAATGCCTGTGCCAATGTAGGAGCACTTGAAGGGAGCAGGTATGCTCATAAGCAGATCATTGAAAGTGGTTGTGAGTCTGATGTGTTTGTGAGAAATAGCCTGGTTGACATGTATGCCAAATGCGGTAGCATGGAGGATGCTGGAAAAGTGTTCAACAAGATGCCCTTACGCAATGTGGTCTCTTGGACGGATGATATTGGGACATGTGAAGTGTGGGCAAGGGCAGAAGGTATTGGAACTATTCTGAGAACCTGAAGCACTACACCTGCATGGCTGACATCATTGGGTGCTCTGGCCTGTTAGGGAGGCAGAGGATCTTATCAAGACAATGTCCTGTGAGCCCAATATTGCTGTCTGTATGGCCTTGGTTGGTGTTTGCAGAGTTCATGGGGATTGGAGATAGGAGAGTGGATCATAAAGCAAGTTCTTGAATTGGATCCTGGAAATGCCACAGACTATGTGCTGCTGTTGAAAAAATAGATGCTGCTGACAAGTGGTATCTGAGTGCAAATGTTGAACAACAGAGAAAGGAAGGGGTGTGAAGAATCTGCCAGGTTGCCCCTGGATTGAAGTGACTGAGGAGTGCATACATTTGTAGTAGATGATCAAGGCAGTCCTCAAATTACTATAATCCATGCTGAATTTCAGAGATTGTCTGGGCAAATGCATGATGTTGGCTACGTGCCAAATACTAAATTTGTGATGTGGAGGAAGATATGGTATTTCATTGTGTCACCATAGTGAGAAGCTGGACGTTATTACCACAATCCCAGCAATCCACTCCACATATTCAAGAATCCACAGGTATGCAGTGACTGTCACACAAGTTCATTGCAAGGATAGTTGGGAGAGTAATCACAATTAAGGATGGCAATTGCATTCATCACTTTGAGGATACTATTTGTTCTTGCAGATACTATTTGGTGATACCAACAGTCTGTCTTCCTGTTGATGAGTTTGTTTTGCTCATTGCATCTTGTGTCCTCTCATTATGTTGCAACTCAGACAAAGTAGCAAGGTATGACTGTGAGAAGATGCTGTATTATGTACCAAAACTGAACAGAGTGAAGTTCTTGTACTAAAGCATGTTAGCATATAGTGAATTTTTCTGTGTTCAGGAGTCCAGAGAGCATATGCATCAGGTATTCTTGTGTGGGGACTCTGCAAGATGGAAGATATTGGTTGGTTGGTGGCTGTTGCAAACAAAGAACATTAGAGTTGTGCAAAAGACGGTAATGGGATATTGGAGATGGTCATTCACCATGAATGCATTTCACAATTTGTGAACCAATGCTTTAAGCAACTAGGACTGGCAGGAGTCCTGATGGTGTTCTTGATGATGTACATCAGTGTAAAGTTTGTAGTGACAATTTTTGGAACAAATGAAACATACTCTTAACCTGATAAGCTTATCTTATGTGCACTTAAAGTACTTTGGTGCTGTATGTTAGATCTTGTGGAAAAAAAGGAAGGTCACCTACGATGGAAAGTTGCTTATTCAGTTGAGTGTCCTTTCCATCACAAAAATTGTCACATTGTGTTCCTCTAGGAATTCAATCACCAATCTGAGAACTTTTTAGACCATCTCCTCAGCTACCCCTCATTGTCCATTGTGTGCAGTTTTGACCATACATGCTCAATTGGAAGAATTCATGGCTTTACACATCTTATGCTTCCAACATCCAATACTCTCAAGTTTGTAGACCAGAGTGTATTTGGGTCCCAACCTACCTGCTATAAGGTATGCATGCAAATACCATTTCATTAGTTATCAAGATTGAAAGGTGCTCCAACATTTTATTTGGAGGAGAAAAAAAATCTTGTCTATTCCATTGAAAGGTTAGGTTGAGTAATAATCTAGGGGTCTTCGAAGTCTTTTTGGGAGGAGATTGATGCTACATCCTCCAATCCCTAGAATTTTACAACTTGCTTGAATTGTGAAAGAAAAAGTTTACCAAACCCATTTATCTCATGTTTTTAGATTGACAACAAACCAAATGAACACCAGCCAGTTGCTTAATACTTACAGAGATCTACAAAGCACAATGCTGGTAAGCATTGACTCAAAATGACAAACACATTTTTCACAATCGAGCCTTTCGGGACAAATAATTCATTGTGTACAACCTTTAGTCCCCCAAAAAAAAAATCTGTTGTTTGTTTGCAATTGACACAAGCATAAAGATGTATATTCCCTGCTTCAAACCTGAAGTTACATCACACAAGAATTTGATAATTATTTACAAAACTTGTTATTGAAATAATAATTCAAAAGAATTAAATTTGTGATATGAGTAGATAAGTAGGCAAGGTGGGTAGGTAGGCTATGTAGATAATAGTTATGTAGGTTTTTACCTATTTGACAATATTATCATGAGATTATAGCACAAATTAGAATGTCAAAATTAATGTAATGCCTTGAAATTTGGGATTAAAGTTTAATTAAGTGCCAGATGAAAAAAAGTGCCAAATGTTTAACTCAAAATTTATAACATTTTACATTAAATTTTTTCAACATAAATATTTGAAGTTAATGTAATATCTTGTTATTTTGGAATTAAAATAAATTAAAAACCCAAATTAATTATGAAATTCACGGAATGAAATAAATGAATAAAATTTTTAGTGGCCTGATCAATTTTAGTATGAAACTACATAATTATGTGATAATGTTATAATTCACAAAATTTAACATAAATGTTTGGTTATATGTTTTGTGGTGACATTATTTGTTACAACATGAAGTGATGGGCCTTAAATGGTTAACGTCTTAGATTGTGTCTATGGAGGTGAGGGTTCAAACCTCATTTTGAACATTTCAAGATCATGTCTTACATGACTAACAACAATGTGATGAACTGACAAATAATAATAAGAATAATATCATAAACATAGGCTAGGTTTGGTAGTTAGGTTTAGTCGGTAGGACACATGGTCTAATTGTGGGATGCCATGTGTATTATTTGATATTAAAGGTCAATAATCAAACATCTTAGACAGAAACAATTCAATGCCCAAAATTAATCATCTTAGTAACCTCAAATATGACACTTGGCACCCGTTTCACTATATGTATTAGATTTTAGTCATAATATGTGGCACCCACATCACCTAGAACAATATTCGACATTTTAGTTGTTGAAGTAGGACATACCCACCTTGGATCTTCACATTATGTTTTCAATCACATCTTTCCCTAAAACAACTTGACTATTTTGACTAATATCAAATTTGTCCATCAATGTCCATTATAATTCAATATTCAATCCGGAGAGTTAATATAAAAGACATGTTTTGTTGTAATGAAGTTTTTGTAAGTTTTGATATATAATATCATTTTTTTAATGATATTCAACTGATATCCACAAGATAGTAAAATTATTCTTTTCAGAATACTAGAATATTTCATGTTATATATACTAATATTTCAATGTACTTGCAGTGTTTCTAAACTTTGAGGATAAACACATTTTGAAACATCATAAAAGGGGAAAAAAATTAGTAAACTTCATGCTAAAGTCCTATTGGAATATGGTGGACATGAAAGGGGTTGATCTCACCTTTCAAATCGATTAAAGTTTGAATTTAATAATTTTAAGTTTTAAATTAATTAAATGAATGTTTCAACTCTTGATGATCTCTTTCAAGAAATGAAGATGCTAGAAACATTGAAGAAAATATTACTGAGGAAATATTAATATCATACATGTGGCAACCAACGATTTGACCACATTGGCAACTATCTACCTATGAGTCTACCTAACCACCCGACCTACATATCTGCCACTCATATATGTTTATATATATATTTGGCCAGATCATTTGCCACATCATTATGAATGTTTTAAGTCATGCAACTCACAATCATAAAATATCAAAAGTCAGCTTTGAACCTTCACTTCTTTACCCACAATCTAGGCCTTTCCTATCTAACCATCACTTCATGTGATGAAAAATAATGTCATCACACAAAACATGAACACACATTTGTATTCACTATACCATTATTACATAATTTCATAGTTTCATAATGAAACTAATTAATGAATTACTATTCAGTTCTTATATTTCATAATTGCAGTGAAATTTGCAAATTATGTCTTTTAATTTCAAAATGTCTTTAAAAAAATATTTCCAGAAATTAAATTTTATGTTTTAAATTTTTGATCCAAAATTATTATTTTTAGTTAAATATAATTTATTTTAGTTTCTCATTTAGCTTAACTTTAATTCAAAATGTCAAAACATTACATTAACTTTAATGTTTTGATTTGTGCCATAAATTCAAGTATAATATTTAAAATTATGGAAATTTTCATAATGAAATGAATTTTATTTCTGGTATTTTATAATTAAAATTCACATATCTTAAATATCATTTTTTTCTCTCTTTTAATTTCAAATTTACTTTCAATGTTTTCCTTTTTGGCAAAAGTTTCACACCATGGTGACAAGAAAAACTTAGGGAAAATTGTACAAATGCATTTTTTTTGGAAAAAAATATTTAAAATCCGTATTTAAAACTTTTATGTATTTTCATTTGTCTTGTATGTTGTTCAAACATGTTATGAAAATTCCACTTTTGTTGATGTTACAAACATGTAGTGATAAATTTGTTTCTATTTGGACTTATGAGAGATGTTCTTAAACCTCAGGTAGAATCACCCAAATGAAAAATTATTATTCTAAAAATTTGAAATCTATATATTGAGACTTTAGACAATATCCATATGGGAAAGAAGACCAAACATCACTCATTGACAATGACCATAACAAATCCTCCATATTCCCAAATACAATGCTCTAGATTTGCCCGTCAATTCCCAAACTTAAGGACTATACAATAGCATTAATGATTAATATTTTAATCTCTACACTATAAATATCAACTTTACTGAAATGTTAAATCAAATGTGTTGTGACCGATTTGACATTCGCTGATTCTGACCAAAGATGTCCCATTCTTGTTCAAATTGAGTAAATGGTTTGAAAAGTGGAGTGTAAAACTAGTCCTCGTGTAGAAAATGGTAGATAAAGGATTTCACAGAGCTCGATGGTGTTACATAGTCTAGTAAGGCACTTGGGTTCAACAACAATTCATTAATTTGTTAAGTTCGTTCACCAAGAACTCACAATGCCAAATTGTCAACTCCACATTGCCAACTTGCCAAGCCCACACTGGACTGCCCAAAATGCTCTTGAAGCTGCCAGAATATTGAATTTGTCCAGGCTGCCCAATGGCCTGAAATGTAATTTTTTAACTGCCCAAATGTCTGCCCCAACTAAAACACTGCCCATGTTTCAAAAAAGGGGCTCAAACCTTTTATTTCTTTTGTGGGTGCAGGGCTGGATTTTAAGGCTCTTTTCAGCTTGGGAGGAACCCTTTCAAGGTAGACTGGAGATGGAGTTTTCATTACCTAGATTTTGAGAGCAATTTGACAGGTTCCAGGCTGAGAATTTATGCCTGGTAGTGGTTTTATGCATCCAATCTTAATAAATGGTGTGGAATTTAAGCCCATTGAATGAGATGCCTCTGCAAGGATGAAACATCATCCAAATGGATGATGGGATAATGGGTGAAATTGAACAACCAAAGGAAATGATTTTTTATGGAGAAAACATGACCCCAAGGAATCCAAGTCCATTTTTTATGGATAAATTTACCCCATTGACTACATGAAATGCTTCATTAATGGATGAACAAGACAATCAAATGAAATTTCATGCTATTTCAAATTAAAATAAATTTCATGCATAAAATAGCACCTGTAATTTTACTTCATCCATAACTAATTTCATGTATATTTTATTTTGTTGATAAAAATTTATCTGGATTCCATGAATGAAGATCCATGAATTTTAATGGATGATATGGCTAAACTTGCATGAATGAAATAAATTTGTAGTTATGAGATCCACCAAACAAGAATGCTTCAGATCATGTTCTTGGTGTCTTTGGAAAACTCTCAAGGATGAGGGGTGTATGGGCTTGGTTCCATGACGTTTGGACTTGCGGTGCAAAAGTTCTTGAATATTGAAAGATCTTTTCACTGAAAACTAAATTAAATCATAGCTGAAAATTTTGGAGGATTGGAATGTGCCTTTGGTGTTGTTAGAAAGTCTAACTTGATGAGCAGGTTTTGGAAGGAAAAAACAGTTGAGGACGTGGTAACACTTGGGCCAACAGCACAGGCTGTGGTTAAGAGATAACTGTCCTAGATGGGCTGTAGCATTTTTCCAAAAGTGCTTGTACAAGTAGGGACCTAGGAAGTGCCTAGGTCCAGATGTGACTGATTTGACATTCCAATGTAATTAACCATAAAGAAGCCACCTTCAAATGAGTTGCAATAAGTAGGCTAGTATGGTGGAGGATGTTGTAAAGAGGCTTTCAGGCACACCGGCTCTAACAAGCAGTCAGATCAGAACATCAGTATTCCTGGCAAATAGGACACCTGTTTATCGATCATTAAAGAAGAGTGCCTTGAAGCTCCATGAAACAGGACACCTGTTTAGATGTTTAGAATCGAGACCAGAAGTTCTAGCAAATAGGACACTTGTTGTTTCCTTGCAAAGGCCCTTGTAGAAGGAGCTCTTAGAAGATTGTGCCAATGCCATTTGGAGTTTCAAAAGGCCAGAGGGCCCTCCTCTTTCTGTTTTGGTTTTTTTTTTTTTTTAATTTTTAATCACATTGCAAAGAATGCAAGCATCTTCCATATTAAGTGAGGACAATAACGGTAGGATTAGCTACTTCCCAACTTGAATCCCTTCAGAATCCACCCCCCCCCCCCATCGTCATGGCCTACCTACCTATTGCAGGTGGTAGTTTGTAGGTGAAATGGAGGGATTTTGACATCTCGTTTGCGCTAGCTTACCATCCTTTAAATTCTCGTTTTTTATCTAATACCTTTGTACATTTTCTGAATCAGCAGTGTGTTTATGAATAAAGTTTTCCAAGTTTTAAGTCTCAGAAGAGGATTAACAACCAACTCAGAGCATCTCCACCAGTGCTCAGTATGTCACACTGGATAATAGAATTAAATGTCTAAGTTTAGCTTTTTTTTTCGCAACCCAACTGATAAAACTATAACTGGAACTGCATATACGTGGGAACTACTAATAGAAAACCACCTGGACCAATCATTGTGATCAACCAATCAGAAATACTGAGCCGCAGTCAGGTCCAATTTATTACACTCTTTTGTGGAGGTGCACAACTGTGTTGCGCCTTTTACCAGCAATGGCAAGATGCACGAATTTGGTGCAGAAAAAACCAAGTTCCTGAGATAAACCGGCACATTTTGACTCTGTCGCAATAAATTTTACTGTCTGGAGTCACATACTGAGCAACGGTGGAGATGCTCTCAGGACTCATTGTGTAATGGCTCTATCCTGTATGGAAGGTCCAAAGTTCAAACCAGCAACTCATCATCACATAATGCCCTTTATCAGCAGGTTCAAACAAAATAATGCTCAAGAAATGATGAAACTGTGTAACATGAAGCCCTAAAGGCAATATGAGTACAAGATGCATTTTATTCTTAAAAATGCCAATCTAGAGGGTACACTTTGGTGGCCAAGTGTCACTCAAATATGGGTTTCAAGTTGAAGCCAAATTACCCTAAGTTCCTACTCTGATGAAAAGTATCTTCCCACTGGGCAGGGCAGAGCCCACAAAATCTGCAAGAAATGATGAATTTACCAGAGTGGCGCGGGTATTAGAAATTGCACCCAACCCCAGCTGGCTATGAAAGTCGATAATCATGGCTATCAAATAAATAAATACCCGGTTGATCAAAACAAAATTACCTTGTTATTATATATAATCGTGGTTCTCAAATGTTTTTGCCAAAATCAAATATTCACCTAAACCCACCAGGTCTTCACCGGTTCTTTCATGAAAACCTGGTGGTTCTTTGAAGTTCTTGACATACGCAGAGCCGACAGTTCTTTGAATCTGATTTTTTCAAATACTCAGACCTGACAATTCTTTAATTCTGAATTTTTTTCAAATACCCAGAACCAGAGGGTATTACAATAATTAAATACCCGCCCCCACACTGGAATTTACCTTGCAACAACCTTGAGTACACCTCGGTCTCCAAGTATCAGCCACATATTGGTTCCAAGTTGAAGCCACTGCAATGCAAAGTGTCTATGCCAGGGCAGGGCAGATCTAACAAAGTCCATCAGAAATGAAGAAACCTTGTAACATAGTTAGGTAATTTGGATTTGTAATTTTGAGTGTAAGATGAATTTGATAGAAAAAATGGTAGCTTAGAAAGTCACCTAGGGTCTCAAGCTGTTGTCACCCACACAATGGGTCCAAGTTGAAGCCAAAATTGTACCTCAAAACATTGATGCAAAGTCTGTTTGCCTCTGGACTCGAGTGAGTCTGGAGTGGTGGAAGCAACAAGTGGGTCATTACATAATGGCTCTTTCCCTTGTGGCAAGTTCAAACGCTCAAACCAGCAACCCTTGAAATAAGGAGTGTTCCATGAAGTTCCAAAAAGGAACTCACAAGTAATTACACCTGTTCCATTAAGTTCAGAAAAGGAACTGAATCAGAAAGGAACTGAATCAAATTCAATTAATTTTGGTATGTTTTATTTGAAGACCCTCTGATTTTGCACAGCAAAACTACTTTTTGAATTACTTTATCATGCTTTCACCCAAATTAAAATCTTCCTTTCAAAGAACTGAATCCAGTACTGGATTCCTGGTTCTATTACTTATGTGTGAAACTGGAACCAGAACTAGGATACCTTTTTTTTGAAAAATATCAAGGATTGGAATGGGGGGCTAACTGCAGTTGACTAGCCATTCCACTCCCCCATAGTAACAACTGGATCTGAACAGGGACTAATTTCCAGAACCATAAGGTTCTGGAATGTACTTGCAGTTCTATTATGTGTGAAACCAGAAGCTAAAGACATTTCCAATTTGTTTTTCTGAACCAACTACACAAAGTTCCCACACATGGCAAGCTTCCAGAGCAGGAAAGATGACTCATATATGATGCGGTGACCAACAGATCAATGAGGACACCGTAGTTTCCACAAGGAATCAGATCAAATGAAGTTCTCAGGTTAAATATAATTAACTTAGCAGCAATGAACTCTGTTGAAAGCACCTAAGTCTCAATTACCAGCTTCCAACAAGTCATAAAAGCTACTTATAATCTGCTAGATGTCGTATATCTCCTTCGAGCCTGGAGCTTTAGAAAGCCTACCAAGGAGCAGCTTGCAAGGAGCTGCTGCAGCTTGTACCGTGTAAGCACCATTATTTATGTCAATGTCAAATTTAATATTAATAGTAATTTCATGTACATGAAGGGATTGTCTCTGGAATCATTATTTATGTCAATGTCAAATTTAATTTGAAATTAATATAAATTTCATGCACATGAAAGACAAGTTAAAATTTATTGTTTTTCATATCCATGTTGATGGGTTGAAAAAGGCAGTGAAATAATTAAGCTAGAAAAAGTATGAAGTAATTGCTATTTACAAACTGTCTCTGGAAATGTCCAAGGATTCATAATAAACTCTATGGAAATGTTCAAGGATTCATAACTAGATGGAAAATGTCCAAGGATTCATGACTATATATGATAGGATTTTGTCTCTGGAATTGTCTCGGGAGAACCTTACAATAAATTCCCCAAAAATCAGCCACATGTATATATATATATATATATATACATACATACACTAGTTCCTCAAAATTTCTCGTCACTGAAATTAGATTTGTATTCAAGTGCTTTGCTATAAGCATCTCCCAGTTACCTAGTCAGTGCCGAGTGATCAATGTTGCTGCTGCTGGCATCTGGCTGGCTGCATTTGGACAATAGATGGACAAATGTAAGTAGATAATGGGAAACAGACAGCTGACAGGAAACAAACACCCAAATGCTGATCTTGTTCTGCAGTGAGGTTGTGTGTCCTTGTGACAGAAGGAAGGCTAGCTAAGCTAAGCTAAAGCTAGCTCGCTGCTTTGTTGGCTTTGCCTACCAAGACAAGGAGATTGTGTTTAGATTCATTATAGAGTATAGTAGCTTAAGGGATTTTGTGCCCCTAGGTAATAATAATAATAATAATAATAATAATAATAGGTCTATTTTGATATGAGGATTTTTGAAAGATGATATTTTTGGCTTGTGTTGAAACTTGAGATTAGTTACAGAGTTGTAATATCTGGAAGGATTTTGGTTTCTTTCTTTTTTCTAGAGGATTTTTGGAAGATTTATATTTTGGCATGGTGAAGTATTTTTGAGTTTCCATAATTCTTCTTTTGCCTGCTTAAGATACTTTTTTTAATGTAAATGGCAAGGCAATGTGCAGTGTGACACGCCCCTTGTTTGCATTTGCAAACCGACCATGCTTGACTAATTTTGGAAAAATGTCTTCAGGTACTTCGTGCCGGTGCAGCTGCTGCGGTGCAGGAAAGTTGTCTATAATTGGTATTATT